>SMTZ1_10002483_pt1 | contig 18587 bp, 23 predicted proteins | sample DeeMarSWOR136_30_FD_25667 | JGI IMG/M metagenome (IMG submission 25667)
CCACACTACTGCACTATCGCTAAAAAGCTGATTGGCCCCAATCGACATCGAAAAGCCATCCTCCAGAACAAGGACATGCTCGCCCGGACTTAACTGATAGCTTATTAGTTTACCCCCCCGCAGGTGCAAATCCTGACCAACAAAGGCCCGCGCCTTCTGTTCCCCGATAGCCCACAAAGTTGCCGCAGGCAACAAAACCAATAAACCTAAAATAAACATCTGTCTCTTTTGAATTCTCATACTGGGTTTTATTTTGCCACTTAGTGCAAACTGGCGCGCCTCCGTTATCCTGAAAATTCAGCCTTCCGTTGGCACTTGTCGCAGATTATAGCCCCTCATCCCGGCAAAGCCAGCAAAAACCGTTCTAATCTTTATTAGTCAGGATTGATATCTTGATTTATCTCGAAGTTTACTGTAAAAAACAGGTGTATCCGGACAGTATACGGAACTCCAAACGTAGATTCATGGCCAAAAGCGAACTCTCAACATATCAGAAGGCGGTAGTCTCGCGGTACTACGAGAATCTCGACACCATAATGCTCACCAGGCTTGGCGAGTTGGTAACAGAGCTGTACCTGGCGGACACAGCCGCGAAAAAACAAAGGCTCTGGCAAAGAGTACGTAAAGCAATGACAAAGCTGAAAGTACCGCCCGCAATAGCTGACCATATAATGGAAAAAAGAAGTGCGGAAATACTTGCCAAAAACCTCCAAGATTGGCTCAGCACAGACAAGAAAAGGAAAAAAAATGGAGCCAGCCACGGCTGAAGAATATCCCGCTTCAGAAAAAGTATATTCAACCGAAAATCTCGGCAAGTTAACCATCATCGACATGCTGGCCTACTTCGAGGAAAAAGGCGCGATGCGCGTCTCCGACCTGCTATCAAAATCGGCGCACCACCCACTTACCGCATTGACGGCGACTTGGTAAACCCAGCAACTTCAAAGCACCCCCACAGGCAGAAACACTTATCCAGTCCGACACTAAGGCTGTGGCGCCCTGCTTTTCCTTTTCAGTTCAAACGCTCGAACAATCACATACGCCACAAGTGCAAAAACAAAAAACACAAGAAGCATCCACGCCGCACCTTGGAGCGTTGAGATTATCGTTCGATATACTTCGAGCACCCACCGCTCCGGATTTAGTTCGACTATCTTTGAGCCTTCATACTGCGGCTCTGTAATATACTTCTCAAGCTCCCATATCCTTACGCCGCTTGATATCCCCGTCACATAAATCGCGAATTTAAGATACTTTGACCACGCTCTGCTTATCTCGTCAGAAATAATACGGACGAGGATTTTGTCAATCGGCCTGGCAAAAACCAGAACAACAATCGATGAAACCACAAACGCAATTCCAAATGTAACAATCAAGAGCGTAATAAACATATTGTTCCCCTTTCCTCTACCTTACTCACTTACGCCTTACCTTCTGCGCCTCCAAAATTATTCAAACCTGAAACCACAGGTATCTGCTGTAACAAATTCCGATTCCGTCCTTGGATATTTTCTGCAATTTAAAGGCCGAAACCGATAGATTCTGCAATAACTGCTTCCGTCCGGCCTATATCTCAAAAAAGGACAGACATTCGGCAGCTTACAACAAGCACCACAATTAATGCATACCCCCTTCCTTCTCTCTGAAACAGGCAGCACCGAAGTAGCCGTCCTTTTTGCCTTCGCAATCATAACATCTGCCGCCTCTCACATAATAACCTTTTTCCAACAGCCACGGTATCAAAGCCCAATGCTGGCTTGCTTGCAAATTATAACTCTTGGCCAACCCACAACAACTCTTTTCCCGCACATCTGAAGTTTAATCTCTAACAAGCAGCCGGAACTTTCGAACATGCGAACGATAGTGCGCACTGTTTTGCCTCCAGCTGCCTGAGAACTGCATCCATCCGGTTATTTCGTCCCGCGACTGCTTCAGCCATTTAAGTGGTATCCGCGGACAATACGGCGATATCTCAGGATTCGCCCAACCCTCTTTATGAACGAGTGTAAACGGCCCCCAAGGCTCCGGCGAATCATAGATATACAATTCGCTGCCGCTGTTGCAGTCAAAGTCCCGCTTCAAGCCCCACGTCAGCAGCAGATACCGCTCGATGGACTTTATGTACACCATATCTGGAAGACTTATCTTCTTATGATTCGACAGAACAGCAACCGCCTTGGTCATATCGCCGCACCAGACAGGACCGCCGCTGCCGTCAAACCCACAAACAAATTCCCAGGCCTGCCTCCGAAGAATACGGTCCTTCGGCACCCTGCCGACCCTCAAATGCGAGCCGTTGTCCCATTGCTCGGCTGAAACCGCATAAACAAATTCATCTCTCGCTCCTTCGTTATTTTTACCAAAATTCACAAAGGCAGGGCCGCCAAAAATATAGCCGGGAAACATAGGCTCCTTTATGCTGTTAATATCCGGCGTCCACGTCAAACCGTGGTCCTTCGAGCACACAATAGTTGCATTCGTGCCGTGCTGGCTCTTTTTACCATACACCGGCGCCTTCTTGCCTAACAGATTTTGAAAAGCAAGATACAAAACACCGTCAACGCAAATCATCCCGGAAGGCTTAGGCCCCTCCCCGCCGTTGCCGTAATAACCGTACATCTCATTAACCTTGCTGATTTTATAATCCGGCGGATAACCGGAGAACTTCTCCACATCAAGACCTATCGCCTTCCTGCCCCAGTGCGGGTCCCCCGAAGAGGCATAAATCTCACCGTCATCCGCCCACGTCATCGGGTACGTATCCCCACGTACCGCCGGCCCTGCTTTCTCGAACCAAATGGTATACACCGTACCAAGCTCACTGACATCCTCTCCGCCCGCCGGGTCCGGATACGCAGTCTGCTCGCCAAGCCACTCAAAGCCTATTATAAAATCACTGCGCCGCACCGGCGCCACCGCCGAGCCTGCCGACTTCCTACCTGTAGCTTCTACCGAGCCTGCCGCAAGACCAATCAAGAAAACACCAACACTGAGTATGAACATTCTTCTCACGTAGTCGCTCCTTCCATCTCTAATGCTTTTCAGAAAAACCATTCCAGCAAAATCCCTTCAAAACAAGACCATAGTAATTTTTAAGAACGCCCGGCCTCTATAAATTTCACAATATTATAAACAACCAAATTATACGGAACCTCCATCTGGTGTTTATCAGCTAACTTCATCACAGCCCCGTTTAAGGCATCAATTTCCGTTTTCTTGTTCGCAAGAATATCCTGCAGCGTGGATGATTTGTGCTCTGCCGTATCAGGCACGAGCTTATTATAGAAAACTTCGAGAAAATCCTCCGCCTTCTGCCAATGCGTCTGGTACCCTGCCGCAGCCATAACGCCGAATACCTCCCTGACAATTCCGTTCATTATAGCACGCGTAAACTCACTCTCCGCCAATACGCCGTACGGCACATCCAAAACAGCGCCCAAAGGGTTAAGTGCGCAATTATACAGCATCTTTGCCCAAAGGTCCCTGGCTACATCGCTTGTCACTTCACAAGGTATGTCGCCTTTGCTTATAAACTCACATAACCTCTCAACGCACGCCAAATCACCACCGAACAAACTGCCGATATGAATCGAGTCCGCATGCACCGTTATCTCAACTGTGTTTTTTTCGACTCTGCGAAAGCCCGTAATCACCCGTGCGCTGTAAACCTGTCCCCGCTCAAAAAAAGACAAAAACAACTCTGCGTTGCCCCACCCATTCTGAAATAATATTATCTTAGCCTCTCCGCCGAACAGCCGCTTGTGTCCGGACAGCTCTCTCGCCGCCATCGAAGTATCAAATGATTTGACACAGACCAGTATGTAGTCGTAGCTGATGCCATGGACATCTTCCAACGAGCAGTAACTTCCGAACCTCTGCGCCTCCGCGTGATAGTCGCCAAAAATTCCCCTACGCGTCAGGCCGCTGTTCTGCAAAGCACGCACCGTAGCTTCTCTCGCAATAATATCAACCTCGGCCCCTGCCTTTATCAGGCAGCTCGCGATGCCAAGGCCGACAGAACCACCTCCATATATCAACACTCTCATAACGGCGACCATTATAATCCCATATCCAAAATCTGAAATCCAAAAACTAAAACCTGCAAACCGCAATGAACATACGAGAAAGAAACCGCGCACTGAAAAAGCCAGATCCCGGGGAATTTGGGAATCTGGCTTCGGAGGAGGGTGATGAATGCGCTATTGCCTTATCAATTAAGGCACCGATTTATTTTTGAACTCTCCCTTCGCTGGCCCTGTTCTTCCGGACCTCGCCTCAGCACGCGCGAACTCTGTGCCCGGCGATTCGCCTTCAGTTCAGAAATTAACCGCTCAGCTAATTCGGCAACAGTTTCACCTTTTTCCAAAAACTTGTTCATCTTCCACGCTACCTCGCGTCAAACGATTTCGCAGACCAATACATCTCTTGGGTACGTTCAGCAAAACCTTGTGTTCAAACCGTCTGGCTATAATCATTCAATACCACCGGTTCGTCAATCGGGGCCAGACCTGTTTTTTCTATAGGGGAAAACCCTATACCCCTGTCAGACAACCTAAAACACCGAAAAACCAAAAAGAAATTGACACCTCATAGCAGGAAATATAAATAGAATCTGGCCCGGGAGCTTCACTTTGCCCTTTATATTGAGACGATGAAAGTATCAAAGTTTGGTCAGAAAATCGCAAAGGTATCCGGCATAGGCCGACTAATGGATGACCTCGGCGACGCCATCGCCGAACGCCGGGATGTTCTGATGCTCGGCGGAGGAAACCCCGCCCATACCCCACAGGTCCAGCGGCACTTTCGAGACAGCACGCCTAGGCTCCTCGAGACCGGCGGCGAATTCAAGCGCGCTTTCGGAAATTATGACCCGCCCCAGGGCAGTAAGCAATTCATAGAAGCAGTGGCTGGCTTACTTCGCAGCGAATTCGGCCGGGACATAAAAACGAATGCATACGCATAAATTACGCCCTGGACCAGAAAACTGTTACCGCGGGCCTTAAAATCATCGCCGACGAGATAAAAAAAGCCTATAGAATTACCTAAACCAATCTTCCGCCGACCGAAGTGAGTTTCTTAGTTCCGCAACTCTATTGCGATGCTGGGGGCTCTTGTCTGCCGATGCCGGCAACCAACAGCAGTAAAAGGCACGCCCCCGTGATTATCCCGATAATGCTCATCAGCTTGACCAGGGCCTGCCTTACTGCCTCGTCCGCAAAGATATCCAGCACGTACAATGATGCAATTACCGCCAGCGCAACAATCGCAATCATCAACGCCGTCTTGAAAATCGCCAACAATCCCTTTGACATAATTTCTTTACTCCTTTCCACAGCTGAACATCCGGCTCAGCCTTTTTTCAGCAGCAAATCATACTCGGTTTCAAACCGCAGCTTGTGCTTTACCTCCTCCTGCGCCAGTGCCAACAGCACTTCCCGCGTCTGCTCATCTTTGACTTGAGCCACCATATCGACATAAGTCCTGAAAGCCGCATCCTCCTTTTCTATCCCCAGCATAAGTACATCCTTGTAATCCATATCCAGCGCTGCGTCAGTATCCGATATAATATACTCGTGCTCAGGAAGAGTAACCACTTCACCTTCCGGCAAGACCCTGCCCGTCTTAACAAATTCCAGCTCCAGCTTGGCCTTGTGCTCCAGCTCCTCCTCGGCTAACTCCTCAAAGACCTTACGAATCTCTGCACTGGCCACACGCTCCGCCAAGGCCAGATAAAACCGGTTCGCCTCTACCTCCCTCGCTATCGCAAATCCCAAAATATCCTCATCAGGTTTAACTTTACCCATCGGCCGCCTCTTGTCTCAAATCACACCTCTTGCATCTCTACAAAATTATACCGTTTTTAGACAAGACCGCCAAAAAATTGCTCAGATTTGCCCCGTTTTTACCCCATACCTTTGTACTTTTCACTTCTTACGACAACTTTCTCCAGCATTTGCTCCAGAAGTTCCATTGGCAAACCCATCACATTAGTCAAACTGCCGTCGATTTTCTCAATAAACTCATCGCCGCCTTCCTGTATGGCATAAGCCCCCGCCTTGTCGCGCCACGAGCTGCCCTTTATGTGTTCGGCTAACTGCTGCTCACTCATTTTTCTGGGATAAACCGTTGTGCTATCACTCTCCACCAATTCGACACCATCCTCCATTCTGACAACTGCAACAGCCGTTATAACCTTGTGGGGCTTGCTGAATAACTTCCTTGTAATCTCCTCGGCCTCTTTTGCATCAGCAGGTTTACCGATTATCTCCCCGTCAGAATCCACCACCGTGTCGGCGGCAATGACCAAACGGTCCGGGAAATCACACGCCACGCTTTTTGCCTTCGCCAATGCAAGATGCTCGGCGTAAGCGCAGGGCTCGATGCACTCAGCCCCAAAAACACACTCGTCAATTTCAGGAGCGACAACGGTGAATTTATAGCCGGCTTCGGCCAACAACTGTTTCCGCCGCGGCGAAGCTGAAGCCAAAATGATGGAAACTGCAAGCTCCTCAGCCATAACTGCCTATTTCAGCCGTACATGATAAACCATCTTCCTGCAAAACGTCTGATACTCCTGCTCTATCCTGCTGAAATCATCGCCGATGTAATGTTCAAATAACTCCAACCCAACGGCCCGATTCCACCGGACTGTCAGCGGAATGTTTCTATCCGCTGCGACTGCTCTGTTCTGCTCACTGAGCGGCCAGTGGCCTCTCAGACCGTCCAGCAGCAGCCGATGATAACGCCACAGCCGCTTGCCGTAATCCTCTTCACGCAGAAACCGGACCAGCGCATATGATTGGCTGTAAAAAGCCGTCACCGCCTCCTCCTTCTCTGCGCTCAGCACCTCTCCCGGATTTACGGCTATCAATTCTTTCAGCGGTATCATCTCGTCTTTCGTCAGCGTCTGCTTCAAGCCGCCTAACCGATACATATTTTTGCTCGGCTCAAAATAGAACAAACCCCCGCTCTCACTACTGGTCTCAAAGAGCATCGCGATACCTTCGTCAAGCCAGCTCGGCAGGCGAAATTGAAAAAGCCTTTTGTTAAACTGGTGCCAGCCCTCGTGCCCAAGAGCGGAGAAAGTCCGCTCTCTGCCGATATTGTACGCCACGCACGCACCCTTAAGATAATATGCACCTGCCTTGATTTTGCAGAACACCGACGCCTGCCGCCCCGCAAAAGCCCCCGTAAAATCCTCCCATTGCGTACGCTCGGCAAAAAGATAGACGGGAAACTTCGCCGCTGCCTCGATAGGCTCAGGCAGTTGGCCGTTATAGCCGCGATACGCCGACTCCAAAAACCCGGGAACCTGAGATAACATCAGCGGCTCTAATAGCGTTGTAAAAATCTCATAGTGAGCAGTGGATAGCTTCAGCCCCGGCCCATATTCGTTCCGCCAAACCTCCATCGATTTCAAGGCCGGCAGATTCTGCCCCCGCAGGTACTCTATCATACCAGTCGGCGTATCAATTCTACTGGTGTCGCCCGTCTTTGTCGTCTTGACAGAGCTCGGGCCCGAACACCCACCCACACAGAAGACAACTGTTGCCAAAATTGAGGCAATCTTTCGGGACATCCACGGCCCAGCAATACAATACTTTCCACATATTACAGGCCTAATAATCCGCCGCGTCAAGCTTGACAAGCAGGTGAGTTCTCCCAAATCTGACCTGAAAAGGTGAATCGAAAAATCAAGTTCTTCGCCCAAAATGAGACCTCCGCGCTGAAAGGCCAAAACAGACCACCCAAAAGCTCTTCGAGCCTGAACGGTGCAAGTCAGTAACCGGCCTCGACTTGCTTGTCCCGTTCAGACAGGTACCTTTTTACCTCTTTGCAATTGCGCAGCTCAAGATATGCTGCCTTGGCGGCTTGCACAACCTCGATGCCGTAGTAATTACCCACTATCCCGGCGTAAACTTCATAAGCTCTCACCGGGTCTGAGGCCCGCAGCTGGTCGGCCTGACGGATTTTCTGCGAAATCCGCTGGTCGATCGTCTTTATGATTCGCTCTGCGACCGCCAAAGCGCCAGGCTCATCATGATTGTCGGTAAAAGCTTCAATCTCATGATATGCCTTTGCAAACTCTCTACCACCCCAAAGAGCTTTTCTAAGATGTCTAAACGGGCCCAAATCCACGCCGACCAACAACGGAGGCGGCCCCGCCCACAACGCTGCCTCTATCGCCTCCTCAAATTCGCTGCTCCAAGGATAGCCCCGCCAGACTATCCGACCCTTGTGACTGACCACGACCGCCGTCGGGTAGCCCCTTATCCCATACAAATCGCTTGTACCATCATCAAGGGCAACGTCGTAGCTAATCGCTCTCTCGCGGACTAATCGGCGCACCTTCTCCGCTGACCTGTCCTGGGAAAGCGCAATCAATTTTAATCCCCTGTCGCTGTACTTATCGCTTAGCGTGATAAGGTGTGGAATGTTCTCTACGCAGGAATGGCACCACGTAGCCCAGAATTCCAAAACGTATACACTCCCCGCCAAACCCTCCAAAGTTGGCGGATTATTGGTTATCCATTCCCGAATTGTAATCTCAGGGGCATTTTCCCCTACCGAACCATCTCCCCAGCAACTGCCGCCAAGAAATACGATCGCGAGAAAAACTACGACCTTTACTGCTCTCATGCACTATTCATCGGCATTGCTGCTCGATTAGTTAAATCTTATCACAAAAACTAATCATAACAAAAACAGCGCATAAAAGCAAGCAAAAATACAACTTGCACTACGCCAAAACATCCCCGTTTGCCCCCCCCAAACCCAAAAAAGCTAATTAAGAAGGATAAAAAAATCGGGCCCTCGGATGACTGTTTAAAAAACCCAATCTATCCTTCGGGCCCCTAACATTCAAAAGTTTCGCTGCTACTCTAAAGCTAAGCGCGATTTCTCCGTCATTTCCACGCCGCACCAACGGCGAGAAAACCCACTTGCCGCCCAGCAGTCAGACTTTCACACGGCCAAAACCGCTCAGTAAGCGTAAAAATTCGTGGATTCAGTTTCCTCAACCAGTCGCTTCAACTGGTCGCTGCCCAGCATGACCCTAAAACGCATGTCTCCTTCGCCAGCCGCTCTCACATTAACATGCCACTCAGCCTTGGCCTTTGGTGCAAGTGAAGCCAGTGCGCCGAAACTAATCTTGTTATCTTCAATCGAGGCTTTCGTCGGTCCGGCTGAAGATATGTACTCCATCCCGTCTTCAAGCATACAACTAACCTGAATGTTCGTACCCATAGCCGAACCCTGATTCGTTACCGATATAATATATTTTTCACTTTGCCCAACCTCGATCGGGTCGGAGACGTCTACAACCTCAAGAAGTATGCCAGGAATACCTAAAACCACGCTTTGACAAGAAGTACTAACGGTATCCGCACAGTAGGCTTTTGTCATCGCCCTGCTCGTAAACGTCCCGGGCTTGTCACCATCAAGGGTCATGCTTACCTTCCTTGAACCATTAGGTTCAAGTGTGCCAACGTTCCAGGAAACCCGACCCGGCGAAGAATGCGTAAAACGCCCACCGGACGTGGCACTCCTAAAACGCACACCCTCCGGCACCATGGCCTCTATTACTGTCTCCTTGGCTATGCCGTCGCCCTCGTTCGTAACCGTTATGTCGTACGTCAACGATGCGCCTATGTATTTCTCGCTCGGACAACTTTCATTGATTGCCAGAACCGGCTGGCTTACAATCGTCTCGGTCATGTTGGATTCCACCATCTCTAAACCTCTTGACATGGCTACAGCCTTACTCGCGTGCCTGCCGCGTTTGGTCGCATCAATAATCTGCTCAAACTCTCGCGACTCACCAGGGCCCAATGAATCAAGTCTAAACATAAGCTGACGCTCCCCCGTTGACGTCATAAACCCTCCCGGCAGCTCATCTTTAATCGTGATATCACAGGCGTAACCAGTCCCTGTATTGCTGACAACATACCTCAGCGGTATCCGGTCGCAAGTCAATGATTCAGACGGGGCAAACTTGGCCAATTGCAGCTTCGGCTCCACAATATTTACCTTCGCGCAGATAGGCCTGTCATAAAACACCTCCGCGCAGCTCGTAAAAGAACCCGTGCCATGAGCAACAGCATTTACGGTAATCATCTGAGAAGCATGCGACCCCAACGTTCCCAGCATCCAGTGCGCTTCGCCTTCTCTCATCTCGGTGATTTCAGGCTTCGAACTCTTGACCTTCAGATTCTCAGGAACGCAATCCTTAACCATTACGTTGTGCAGCTCACCGTCAGTTAGATTCGTCACTTTGATTCTGTAATCAAACGGCTCATTCGCACGCACTTCTGCGGGTGCCATCTTCTCCAGACGTGCCGCATTGACGCCGGCCTCACCGACAGGATATGACTGTGTTGCTTTGGACATCTCGACCGCCGCACATGGATTCTTGGCCACCTGCTCTACGGGCGCCCGCTCGACCACCTCATGCTTACGCCAATGCCAATGGTCGGCACATTCCTTCTCCGCGTCACCTCCCCGAAAACGCGTCCAGGTCGTGCAGCTACAACTTGTTAGAAACAAACCACCAACAGCTAAAACTACAATAGTCAACCTCTTCATCTTACTGCGCTCCTTTCATAATTAACAAAAATGCATCTGAATACAAATCCGACCCCTCCATCCTAAAAAACAACCCACCAACGTCAATCAGGCCAAAGCCCGTTTTTTGTATAGGGTTTTCGTAACCTCCGCCTATCGGGGAATCCCCTATGCACACCGGAACTACAACCACGACAGGCACCAGGGCATTCTTAAAACATCAGAAAAGACAGCAACAAATCTACCGTTCCTAATGGACGCGACCGCTATAACTGAAGAACTCAGTCGCCGTCCATTCCCTTTAATGGTGAGCCAAATACCTCGGCGGTAAATAAATAAACCTCCGTAGTCGGGTCTTTCCACGCATCAGCCGGCAGGCCCGCCTTGTGTGCGCAGCAGTATGAAAGAAACTCTTCTTTGCTCCAGCTGGTCTCGGTCGCAACCTGAGGCAGAAAGCAGCCCGATGCACACCCCCTCTTTATATAGATACCATCTACCCCAAGGCGCAGACCCAGTGGCTCATCAGTCCGCTTTAGCGGCGACAAAACCGATATCTCGATATCCAACTCGTCCAGCTCGCCAGCCGTTATCCGGTCGGCAAAAAAACGCGGGTCCCCGGTGGCCGAGGCCTTCGCCATCTCAACAGCCAACTCAACCAACGGCACCTCAGAAGTAAACTGCCCAATACACCCCCGCAACCGGCCCTGGTTTTTCAATGTTACAAAGCAGCCGCAGTGAGCGTTCAATTCCGGGTCATTCGATTCAGGTTTCGGCACAGCCCCGCTGGTTATGACCGCCTCAACCGTATCGCGGGCGGTCTTTAGAAGTGTTTGTCTTTGATTATCGTTCATTTCTCAGCCGCCAAATACCCGTCCCAGCCACCTTACCAAATAAACCACAATCGCCAGCAGTATGATAACCACAACAGTGGCAGTGTTGAAATACTTTTCTATCAATCGGCGAGCTTTTTCACCAAGAAAATAAAACAGCAGCGCCTCACCACCAAATCGCATCGTTCTAAATACTAAGCTGATACCCACAAACTTCAGCACTGAAACATTTGCCATAGCCCCACCGACCCAGCTGAAAATCATATACGGCACGGGTGTAAGAGCTGAAACCGCAATCGCCCAGACGTTGTACCTGCGATAAATTTCCAACGCCCTTTCAACCTTATCGCTCAAATGAATAAAACCAAAACTTATCCATCCCAAGAATTGTGCGAGCAGACGCAAAAAGCCCTCAAGCCTCTCCGGCCCAATTGCTAAACCAAGAGAAAAGGCAATTGTCCCCCCAAGAACGGAAAAGAACGCGCACGTCAGTCCGTATCTAATCGAGCGCGTCGGCTTGCCTAAACAAAGCCCAATGACCATAACATCCGCAGGAATCGGAACGCAAATCGGCTCGGTTAAAGCAAGCAAAATAAGAGCTGGCACCCCGAATCGCGTATCGGCCCAGTGCACAACCCAATTATACAACCGCCTGTGCAACCGCCACCACGAAACTGCCTCACTTTGCCGTACTGCCTTGGCAATATCATCCATTCCGTCACCGAATATAATTTTTGTACTAAAAATAAGCCCGCCTTGTTACAATGTCAACGAGCAAATTTAGCACCTTGAACCGAATCACGAAACGATGGTGGCCAAAGAACAAATCACAACCCTCAGCGATGGATTGCAAGTGCTGGCGCCGGCAAAGATAAACCTAACACTGCTCATAGCCGGCAAACGCCCAGACGGCTTTCACGAAATAGAAACCATAATGGCCAAGGTCGACTTGTTCGACGAAGTCCTCATCCAGCCGGGCGAAAAGGCCGGAATCGAACTACTCTGCAAAGGTCCATACCGGGCACCCCAGGGAAAAGAAAACCTTGCCTACAAAGCATGTGATATACTCCTAAGAAATTCCCGCTCACAGGCCAATCTCAAAATCACTCTGACCAAAAATATTCCAGCCGGCTCGGGACTCGGTTCAGCAAGCAGTGATGCAGCTGCAACCCTCATAGGGGTCAACAAATACCTCGGTTTCGATTTGCCAAAGCCCAAACTTGCTGAAGTGGCACCCGCATTGGGCAGCGATGTGGCCTTCTTCTTGGGCGGCCCACTGGCGTTTTGTACCGGAAAAGGTGAAAAAATAAAAAAATTAACAGAAAATTTTAACTTTTCGACACTGCTCTTGCTGCCGAACGTAAGTGCTTCTACGAAAGAGGTTTACGCCAATTACAACCATAATCCGGCCATTTACCGAAACCTCAGCGCACAAATAAACTCGCATCTTGAAAAAAACAGGATTGATTTAGCGTCAAAAATGTGCGCAAATATGCTCGAAACAAGCTGCTTCAGTCTATATAAAGAACTTTTTGACTTGAAAGCTAAAGTTGAATCGTTAGGTATCGTTCCTTTGTGCCTGAGCGGTAGTGGTTCAGCTATGTTTTCTATTATTGAGGACACCGAAGACAAAAAAGTCAGCCAAAACAGACACAAACTCCTGGAAAAGACCGGTTGCGAAAGCATTATCGTGAGCAACAACGGATGGTAAACTTTTAAGCGAGGCAAAGAAAATGGAAATCACTGAAGTTAGGGTCAAATTAGTAGACAACAAGGACGACAGGTTAAAAGCTTTTTGCTCGGTGACGATGGACAATGAGTTTGTGGTCCGCGACATCAAAATCATCGAAGGTACGGGCGGTTTCTTCGTCGCCATGCCCTCGAGGAAAATGAGCGACCACTGCGAAAAATGCGGCGGCAAAAACCATCTCAGGGCCAAGTTCTGCAACAACTGCGCAGCGTCGCTGCCGGAAAACCGGGCAAGGAAGAACGGCAAGGGCAGAATGAAGCTCCATGCCGATATCGCACACCCAATCAATGCAGCGTGCAGACGAAAAATTCAGGAAAAAGTTACAGTCGCCTTCAAACAAGAGGCGGAAAAAGCAAAGCAGCCCGATTATAAACCCGTCGAGATGGATACGCCGGACGACGATATCCCTGAAGTAATCTCGTAGTTACAAACAAGTGCACAAGTCGCTTTTGCCCTTGCGCACTTTATCAGTATCAAATCATCTATGCGGTAAGGTCCTCAAGAACCCTATCAAGAGCAATATTTAAGCGTTCGCTCAGATGGTATTCACCTTTGTTTATCCGCCGCCGGACATCCAGAACCTTCTTTCTGCGAACCTCCGGTAGGCAAGCTATCTTTTTTAAAACCTGGCCAATCGGTGTAGTATTGATGTTTTCAAGTATTTGCTCCATAAGCAAATCATCCTCTCCAACCGGCCCCTCACCGACAAAATCCGATTGTCGACCTCCGTCTCCAGCACGCCCCTCAAAATCGGATCTTGGCATTTAAACTACCCTGCTTGATAAGCCGCAAGCGAAAACATCCGTTTCTCCGCCCGGAAGGCCATAACACTATATCTTGTATGCCCCCTAAATCCTTTCGAGGCACTAAACAGCCTTTACAGTATTGCTATCGACACACGCACAGCTAAAACTTTAGAAAAGTTTGGCTTTAGCCTAACCGCCACAAAAGCAAAACTTTACATCAATTTACTGTCAAAAAACCCCATACCAATCCTAAAAATCAACTTCCGAAAAAGCCTATTTTCACACCAATACCGGCTACAAAAGTCTATCTGGGAAAGATAGGCAACACACAATATATAGTGATTGCCAAAAAAATTTGTTGAACAGGTGAAATCCTAACCGATAAAACTCTACCAGCAGCCAAATGCCCCCATCGTTTCAATAGTAATATTTGAAATCCAAATCCACGTCCCAGGCATCACGCAGGCCCTTCTTCTTGGTCAGTTTGACCTTCATACACTGCAGATTCGCCCAGCGAAGCTGAATCGTCGAGAGGAACTTCGCAAATTTTGTTATGTCAACATCCTTCAGGGTCACCTTGGCATTTTGGCTCTTCTGCCCACCTGAAGTCATGATCACTCCCGAACTTAGCCTGTAATTGGTCGATGGTATCCTGCATAGACTGGCTGTTTTTTCAACAGCGATTGCGTAATCAAATTCGGTAGTCGCTGTCTCGGCATCGGCAAACTCAAGTCGTTCTGGGTCCAGGGGTAAAATCTCTGCTATTATTTTCTCCGTCTTGCCGTACTGCGCTTTCTCGGCCTGCCACTTGTGTTCTGCATCCGGCAAATACACGCCCCAAATCAATAACGACCACAGAGAGACTATAACCGGAACGATTACATAATACAGAGTGGGATTTCTATATAACTCCTTCATGCAACTTGCCCTGTTTCATTTCTTGGGCGCAACCGTTATACGGAAATTGTCACGCCCACCCTTTGCATCGAGCCGCTGTGTCAGCACATCGAGCCCGTTTTGCTCCATTGTTTCGAACAACTTTAGCGTGTCTTTCCGGTTGGATGTGTCGCCCGCAATACTGATAGTCTTCGCCGTGATATTAATCGATTCCACATTTAAATTCGTCCGCGCAGCGCACTTGTTAAACGCCCCCACTACCAGAGTCAGCTTGGCCGATATCGATTCCTCACCCGTAACGCTCAACTGCCCGCTCTTGACATCCTGGATACGTCTCAATTCACTCGCAAGTTTGGCGACCGGATTGGATTTCAACGGCGGTTTCTTGCCGAACATAACTGCCGAATACTCCTTCTCAAATTTCTTCCGCAACTGGCTGCGGTATTTATTCCTCTGCCACAACTGCAATTGAAAATACAGCCCTACGGCAAGCATAATCGCAGCCACCGATATGCCCAAAAACTTAATCGCTTTTTGCAGCCGGACCTTCCCGCCCTGATATGGCATAAAGTCATTCCGGAAATTCACGCGGTGGGCCTTTTCCAACCCTGACAATGCAGCCCCATATGCAATCGCAAAATCCACCGGCCCGGCACAATCAGAGAGGGCTGCCGGGGAAGCAGCAGCCACCAAATCCGCAGAACCGACCTCGATGCCGAGTTTTTCGCTCAGTCGCTGGTGATTTACAGAGCCGGTGGCATCAAAGACTCTCATACAGTCTATCGCCTCGCCGGTCCCGCCCAAAGCAGCAGTCACAGGCACTTCTCTTACGAGCAATTCGTCTCTGCCCTGGGCCGGCCTGAGAAGAAACGTACGCGCGGCCGGCGTCTCATGAGACTTCGCAAAGGAAATAAAATAACCGCTCGTGTCCGAAAGTAAACAGAACAGAGCATGCGAATCCCCCGGCAAGGACACGTTCTGCAAAACAAATCTCGACAGGCAATTAATATCCGGCTCTATCGCCACCGGGTCGATATTGTTACCTTGCAAAGCAACAAGAACATCCGAGAGCATCTTCCGCCGTGCAGTAAAAACGGTCAGCGCCGAACCGCTCTCGTCGCTTGAAGTCACCTTGAAAGCTATCGCCAGGTCGGTTATGTCCATCGCAAGAGCCTCCTCGGCGTCATACCTGACGGTCGCAGCAATCCTCTTAGGGTCCGTAAACTCACTGTGCACGTTATGCTGCATGAATATTGAACAATCCAAAGCCACCGCAAACTCACAATCCTCGTGAATCGGCAGTCGCTCGGCACAGCCTTCACGAATAAGACGCGCCAGCGCCTGCTGTTTTTGTTCCTCCTGCTCTTCAACGGTAACGGTGAAGCAGCCAAGGACCTTTTTGCTGCCGCCTTCCGAACCCAGGCAAACAACAGTCGCACTGTCCTTGCTTAGATAAATCCCTATGTAGTTACGACCTTTCACTTCAGGTAAACTCCTAAAAAGCCCTGTTCTCAACCGGAGAGCACGGCAATTTTTTCCATCTTTTTGCCTTCTTTACTTATCGCTATAACCGCAGATGCCTTTGCGACACCGCTTACGGCCGTCACCCTAATCGTGAAAAAATTACTGGCCGTCGTGATGTATTTTTCACACTTTTCAATCGAATCAGAATACCTAAACAGCAACTTCCTTAACTCTTCTAAATCACTAAAAGGCTTTACCCGTCTTGCCTGTATGATTTCATCCGCGATTTTTTCTGCGTCCCCGCCGAAAGTAAAGGCCGCCTCTAATACGTGTCGCGGAGCGGTATTTATATTTACCTTCCTCGAAGCCCACATCCCCATATATTTCAGTGCCGACTCCTTTCTGCTTTCGCTCTCTATCGTCGGTCTGGCAAGCGATTCGGTATCAATCAGCCCGCTGTGAAAAAGTTTTGCAAAATCCGTGACATGCACCGACGCAGGTATGGTCTTTCGGACCGTCCGGCTTTGGGCAACTCTCCGCCTTCCGCGCCTGGTTCTTGTCCTCGACCTTGCTGGCGCTGCCTTTCTTTCAACTATCTTTATCGGTTTAAACTCGAGTTTGAACGGCTTTATCTCACTTATTTCCCCCAACTGTTCTTTTAAAGAGTCAATCTGCTCCCTTTCGACACTCATCCACTCACAGAAAGTCTCCAGCCCCGCCTCGGCATCCCTCGCAGCCTCCGCATCGGCGAGCATCGCCCAGCCGATAGGATATTTCGCATTTTCGTCCTCAATTTCAATCAGAACCGTAGTAGAACCAATCTGAAACTCAACCGGCTCGGTTACAAATGGCCAGCGCGGACCGTAAGGACCTCTCACCGTCACAAGATTAACGTCATTAAGGTCGGTAACGCCACTGATCTCATTAAAATCGTTGATGCTATTAATGTCGTTAACACCGTATATCTCATTAACACTGTATATGTCATTAACATCGTTGCCCTCGAAAAGATTTCTGACATCGTTAACATCATTGATGCCACCAAGGCCCTTGTCCATCTCGCCTCCTTCCAGCCGCATCTTGGCGGCCCACTCGGCCAAATATTCCCTGTATTCCTCCTCACTCTTCCAAAATAAATCCGAAAAATCCGGCTCATTCGGCCGGGAAATCAACCGCGGACTGTTCATATCCTCTAACACCGCAAGTGCGTATTTTATCGCCGAGTCACAACCGTAGCGGGCAGCCTGATAATCTATAATATAATGGTCACGGTGACGCTGTGCCGCAACACGGCTGGTCAATGTATAACCCACTATCGACAGCACAACCAACAGCGCCAATGTTACCAGCAATACAATACCGCGCCGGCCCCGTAACCTACATGTCTTGGTGACTTTGTTACTCATTGCTGTCCTTCAAACTCCCTGTCTCCCCTTCCTCCTCCTCAACCTCCTCATCCTCCTGCTCGGCCTTGCCCTCTTTGGGTGCCTCTTTCTTCGCAAATGTGAATTTGATTTTCCTGGTCCTGTCAACAGCTATGGTTCGCGCGATTTTCGCCTCCTCCGGCACATCCAAAGGGCCTGTTACCGTCTTAAAAGGCTCGCCAAAAGAAATTGTCACCACAATTCCAGGAGGCAGCGAATCGTCCGTCCAGCTATCTGCAAAGTCTTCGCCCTTGGGAACCTGGACCTTAAAAAAAGTAACGCCGCTGCAAATTGGTACAAATGAATAATCTTTTTCCCAGCCCGCTCGCTCCGCATCCAGTAGCTTGTCTTCCAGCCCCATCCCGCTCTGACTGCGGTACAAAATCAGGCTGTCAGTTTCAAAATCATAATTGGCCTGCCAAACGATTTCTTCAAATGTCTGCTTCTTGTCCTTGCTGTCGTAAATGGTTCTTAGAATTGTCAGCCGCGCCGACGGATATAGATTAATTAGTTTATTCTCAATAGTAATTTTTGTGTCGGCGGCCTTCACATCAGAAACCGGTGCAATTATTCTGTCGAGGTCTTCGGCAATTCGCTGCATAACCTCAGAAGGCAGCCTCGAGCTATCAAGCTTGCGCGTGATTGCACCTGCCGCACTCTCGACCCGGCTGTAGATGCCAAGAACCGCAACCAGAATCATCGCCCCTATCGTCAGAGCCGCAAGCACTTCTGCCAGCGAAAAACCACGCTCCTGTCGGCGCATCTTGTGGTAAATACCGCTCATCTAAACCCAATCGTACTTACTGATTAGAAAGTTCATGAAGATACTCAATTAATTCCTCAATGCTCATTCCCTGCAAGTCCCTATCACTAAGCACCTCACCATTTTCATCCGCCTGTCCTTCCCTTCCTT
>SMTZ1_10002574_pt1 | contig 18587 bp, 14 predicted proteins | sample DeeMarSWOR136_30_FD_25667 | JGI IMG/M metagenome (IMG submission 25667)
TCACGAAGTCTGTGATCTCCGTCATCGTACCCACCGTCGAGCGGGAAGTCTTGACCGGATTCGTCTGGCTGATGGCGATGGCTGGCGGAATGCCGGAGATACTGTCGGCCCGGGGCTTGTCCATGCGGTCGAGGAACTGGCGGGCATAGGGAGAGAATGTCTCGACATACCGCCGCTGGCCCTCGGCGTACAGCGTGTCGAACGCGAGACTCGACTTGCCTGAACCGCTCACTCCGGTGACGACGACGAGGCGGTTGAGCGGAATATCGAGGTCGATCTGCTTGAGGTTATGTTGTGCTGCTCCCCGAATGGAGATGTGCTTCGATTGCATTGGCAACACCAGTTCTGTGGGACTCCCGCCCGCGTCAGCTGGTTGTCTCCTGAGGCTACCTGTCTGGTGCGCCCGGGCGTCCTGGGTGTGGGAATCGAGGGTCTCCTTGACATCTTCCTGGACGGGCCCAGGAGTGCAGACGGCGGCGGCACGTGCGCGGTTCCGGTCTTCCTCTTCGTCCGCGTTTCCTGGGGCACCTCCGCCCGGGTGCTCCGGCCCCCGAGGACGGAGAGGCGGAACAGCAGCCGGGCGACGTGCCCGGCCTGAGACGGATTCGGCAGCGCTCCGGGCGCTGCCGACCTCGGGGTACGGCCGTCGACATGATGATGCACCAGGTCCGAGCAGGCTGTCAAGCGCCTTTCGGGCCTGTGGGGGTCCTCCAGACTCTGTTCCGGCTTCGGAAGGATCGGGAGGATTGTGCCAGAGGATTGCGTGATCATGACCTATGGAGACGGGAGGGGGAATGGAGATCGGTTTTTTGCCGAGGTTTCGTGCTTGACAGCGGCAGGAATTTGCGCTAGACTAGTAACCTAGTGGATTGTGTTGTGGCAAGCCCGGCGCGATCCCCCAGCGTCGGGTCTATTCGTAGTAATAGGGGAGTGGTCTGGGAGGATCTCTCGCGCCACTTCTCTGTCGGGATCTCGAGAGAGAGGACAAAGGAGGGAAAGGATGCGACTACTTGGCCTCGGTGTGGGAGCGATGATGCTCCTGGTTCTGGGCCTCGCTGTCATAGTCCCAGCCCAAGAGATATTTATCTGGGACCACGATAAGGGCGCAGACAACATGTTTTACGATCCAGAGGGCGCAGGCTACGTCGGGTGCGAGTTCGGGGTCCAGCGGGCCCTGACTCGGAACGGCTATACCCACGAGACGCTTCTCTATCTTCCTATGGATCTCAGCCAGTATGATGTGGTCTTCGTCATACTCGGCTGGTGGTGCTGAGCCGGTGCATCGACGATTGCTCCGGCGGAGCAATCTCGGTTGATGGAGTTCATGGATGCCGGCGGAAGTGTCTACGTGGAGGGGAACGATTTCGGTTACTCACACCGCTACGATCCGATCTACGAATACTTCGGCTGCACTTACACAGGGGACGGCAATTCCTCCTTCAATGTCGACCATCTCTACGGAGAAGCGGGGACGATGCTGGATGGGAGGCATCTCCGGTATATGTACGGCCAGGGTCCCGATGTCTATGTTGACATGATAGAGAGCAATGGCGGCACGATTCTGTTCCGCGACCAGATCAATGCCGGACGACTGATCAAGTGGGACGGTGAAGATCACGACTATCGCTCGATGCATTCCACATATGTGTTCGGCGCGATGATCGATCAGACCTCCCCCGACACGAAGGATGATGTGATGGCCGCATACATGGGCTATCTCTTCCCGTCGGTCGTGGTGAATCTCGAGCCGGACGCGACGACGATTCCCCAGGGTGGGACACTGGGCTACACGGCGACGCTCGTCAACAAGACCGACCAGCAGCAGACGATCTATGGACGGGCGAACGTGTACCTGCCCGGCGGTTCGCCGTTCCCGGGTAATCCCGTTGTGGCGCCGACTCAGGTTACTTTGAATGCCGGCGCGACGGTGACGGTGCACTACTCACATCCGGTGCCCGCGGGTGCTCCGCTGGGAGTGTACACGTATGAGGCGCAGGTGGGAGTGCCGCCGGCCAATCTGATCGATGACGATCTGTTTGAGTTCGAGATCGTGGCGCCGTAGGCCGCGGTGCGGCGATAGGTGTTCGCGGCGGGGGGAGCTCGCGAGCATCGAAATGAAACGAAAGAAGAGGACGGGTCTTGGGCGAACTGCTCCGAGGCCCGTCGTTCTCGTGTGCGGCTGGAGCCTCAGCGTCATGCGGCCGTTGACCGGGGGCTGAGCGCGCCCCTGCCATCGGTCCGGGGAGCGCAGTGTCCGGGCACGGGTTCGTCCGGTGCGGGATACGATGTACTTGAGAGATCCCACGTCCGGTGCGGTTCGTGCTTGACAGATTGCCGATTTTGCGCTATGCTCACATTCCAGGAGGTGGCTCCGTGGCCTGTGCGACGGCACCCCCCGCCCTCAGCAGGTCCAGCGGGAGGTAAGCGGCCAGCGGTGCCACGCTTTCCCATCGGGATCCGCGAAGAGAGGCAGAAGGAGGAGAAGAATGCGAAGATACTACCTGCCAGTGGCAGCCATCGCCCTCATGACGATGGGCCTGGCTGCAATGGCGCAGACACAGGAGATACTCATCTGGGATCATGACACAGGTGCCGACAACATGTTCTACGACCCTGAGGGCGCGGGATATGTCGGTTGCGAGTTTGGCATTGAGCGTGCGCTGGAGCAGAATGGCATTGAAGCTACGACCCTCCTCTATCTCCCGGCCGACCTCAGCCAGTACGATGCCATCTTCGTCGTCCAGGGATGGTACTGCTGAGGGGGCGGAAATCAGATTGGTCCGGTGGACCAAACACGATTGATGGAGTACATGGATAGCGGCGGAAGTGTCTACCTCGAGGGGAACGACTTCGGGTACCTCCACGCATACGATCCCCTCTATCCGTACTTCGGCTGCATCTATGTGGGAGATGGCAATTACTCTTTCAATGTCGACCACCTCTACGGCCAGCCGGAGACGATCCTGGATGGATTCCATCTCCGGTATATGTATGGTCTGGAACCCGACTACTATGTGGATGAGATAGCGGCTGATGAGGGCACGATCCTGTTCCTCTGCCAGCAGAACAAGGGCCGGGCAGTGAATTGGGATGGTGCTGAGCACGACTACCGCGCGATCCACTCGACGTTTGTCTTCGGTGCGATGATTGATCAGATGCCGCCTGACACCAAGCAGGAAGTGATGGCAGTATATCTGGACTACCTCCTGCCTGAGGTCGTGATCGATCTGGCGCCGCAGGCGACGACGGTTCCCCAGGGAGGGACGTTGAGCTATGTGGCCGGGCTGACGAACAGGACGGATGAGGTTCAGATGGTCTGGGGACGCGCGAATGTGTACCTGCCCAATGGCAATCCGTTCCCTGGCAATCCGGTGGTACCGCCGACTCCGGTGACGTTGAATCCGGGTGCGACGGTGACGGTGAACTACTCACATCCGGTGCCTGCGGGTGCGCCGCTGGGAGTGTACACGTATGAGGTGCAGGTGGGAGTGCCGCCGGCGAACCTGATCGATGACGATCGGTTTGAGTTCGAGATCGTTGCGCCCTAGTGCATAGTGAGGGGCGATGCCCGTGGCGTTGGGGGGAGGCGCGGGTGTCGTAATAAGAAAGGAGAACGGGTTTCGGGGTGTTGGTCCCCGGGGCCCGTTCCGTCTTTGATGCGTGTGAGGTGCTGGCGCCTCGCGCGGATAGTACTTCTCGGCCGGGCGCGGCGAAACACATCCATAGGACGTGGGCGGTTGCCTTTCGTGTCTGGCACCAAGTCTACTTTCGATCCTACCATTGACACGTCCTCACCGGATCGCTACTATCGATCGGCCTCAATCTTCTGAGTTCGAGCTGACGGGATCCGCGTGCCGCTCATCTGCGCAACTACTATTGAACTCCACGGAAGTTCGGATTCGGTGAGCGCGGCACCATATGGGCGATGTGGGGCGTCAGGCTGAGTCCGTGCGAGGCGATTGCGCTGACGGGCAGAATGGCGCAGCGAACCTCGGAGAATGCGGGAGGACAGGGGAATGGATTCGATCAACCTCGACCCGGCCATGTATGAGTCTCTTCTCCCGTGGCTTCTCGAGGGGGAGCCATGGGTGCGGTATCGCACGTTGACCGACCTGCTCCGGCGGAAGCCAGACGACTCTGAGGTCGAGGCGGCGAGGAATGCCGTGCCCGACCACCAACTGATCCGTCCGATCCTGGCTCGTCAGAAAAGGAACGGCTGGTGGGGAAGGAAGAAGGACCTCCACACCTGGTGGCCCAAGAACAATACCACATTCTGGCTCGTGGGGACCCTGGCGGACTTTGGCCTGACGATCGAGGACGAACACGTATCTCGGGCATGTGCATGCATATTCGACACCCAACTCGAGAGCGGCGGATTCCTCGGCTATAATCCGGATCAGGCCGCTGACTGTCACACCGGCATCCTGACAGAGTCGTTGGCCAAGGCCGGGAAGATCGGCGATGCGCGCCTGGAACGCGCATACCGCTGGCTGCGTTCACGTCAGCGACTCGATGGCGGATGGTGGTGTAAGGATACCGGACAACCCGGGCGGCCGAGGGAGGCGGAGCCGAGCTGCGCCCTCGCGACGATGTTTGTGCTCGGCGCTTTCGCGCACCATCCTCGGCTGCAGAAGAGCGATGTGGCCCGGCGGGGAGTGGAGTTTATGCTCGGTTGCTGGGAGAAGCGAGGTACGATCAAGTATGCGGGCCACGATTCGCAGATCGGAACAAACTGGGGAAAACTCAAGTATCCATATACGGACTACCGGATACTCAAGTACCTCGATGTCGTCTCGAGGTTCCCCCACGTCCGCGGAGACCGGAGGGTCCGCGAGATGGCCGGGATCCTGGTATCGAAGCGAGGTCCGGTCGGTCGATACACTCCCGAGTCGATTCACAAAGTGTGGCACAAATTCGACTTCGGACAGAAGAAGAATCCGTCGAGATGGATCACGGCGCTGGCACTTGGTGTAGTGCGCCGCATTCTGTGACGGTCGACCACTCGGAAAATGGCTTGCCACCGATGTGTCGAGTGTGTAGTATGGTGTCCGCAGGAGACACACCGGTACGTAGCATTCACTCCTATCTGTCCATTCTTGACTTCACTCAATGTAGTGGAGGGGAGCGGCGATGAAGAGTCTGGTCAATATCGAAACATTACCCGAGGCGGCGCGGAAGCGGATCGTCCCCTTCTGCGAGCAGATGCTCCAGCTCCATGGCGAAACGATTGAGTCGATGGTCGTCTACGGCAGCGCCACCGGGCTCAACTTTGTGCCGAAGCGCTCCGATGTCAATCTGCTCATCGTTGTCAGCGAGCTAGGGTACGAGACCCTGCGCCAGAGCCTCAGACTGGTCGATCGCGGGATCAAGAAGAAGATCGCAGCGCCTCTTTTCCTCACCAGGCAGAACATCGAGCGCTCGCTCGACGTCTTTCCCATAGAATTCCTGGAGATGAAGGAGAACCATGTTGTCATCTACGGGGAGGATCCGCTAGAGGGGATCGAGATCGATCCCGAGCGGCTGCGGCTCGAGTGTGAGGAGCAGCTACGGGGGAAGCTCGTGAGGCTGCGCCAGGCGTATCTCGAGGTGGGCCTCGGGCGTAAAGGGATCGAGATGCTGCTCAAAGAGTCGCTGAGCGCGCTCATCCCGACGTTTCGCGCGATGCTCCGTCTCAAAGGGCTCGGACCGATTCGGGAGAAAGAGAAAGTGATCGACGCACTTGCTTCGCAGTTCAATGTCGACGGACAGGCGTTCCTCGAAGTACTGCACGACCAGCAGGCCGACGAGAAGATCGGGAAGCAGGACGCGGAGACGTTCTTCGGCAAGTACCTCGAGGCCCTCGATCAGCTGACAGTGGCTGTAGATCGCCTGTTCGAAGGAGGGGAATGAAGTCGATGATGGCCAGGGCGACAAGGGTGCTCTCACTCCTCATCGTGCTGCTTGTCTCCGTGCACTCCGGGAAGGCTCGCGCCCAGGAGGTGAGTCTTCCCGCCCCACGTGGATACGTGAACGACTTCGCGGACGTGATCTCGCCGGGCGATGAGTCGATGATGGCCAACCTCGCCGGGGAGCTCGAGCGTGTGACCACGGCCCAGATCGCTGTTGTGACCCTCGAGACGACCCAACCGCTCGTGATCGAGGAGTTCGGTGTCAGGCTTTTCGAAGCGTGGAAGATCGGCCAGGCGGGGGAGGATAATGGACTCCTTCTTCTGTTTGCGCTTCAGGATCGCAAGGTGAGGATCGAGACCGGGTACGGGCTCGAGGGAGCGGTGCCCGACGCACTGGCCGACCGCATCATCCGGGACACCATGGTGCCGTTCTTCAGACGCGAGGAGTACAGCCAGGGCCTGCTCCAGGCGACGGTGCAGCTCGCCGACCTGGTCGCCCGCGAGTACGGGGTCGAGCTCGCCTCTCTGCGCTCCGTGCCGAGAGCAGTGCCTCCGCCGCCTTCGGCCGCGCGATGCGGACCCGGCCTCCTCACGTTGATCTTCTTCATGATCATGATGATACTCTTCGGCAGGCGAGGAGGTCTATTCTGGCTCTTGCTCTTCGGCCTGGGCATGGGGCGTCGTCCTGGCGGATACTGGTACGGGTCTGGTATGGGAGGTAGCAAGGGAGGGTTCAGCGGCGGGTTCGGCGGATTCAGCGGAGGCGGCGGGTTCGGAGGGTTCGGCGGAGGGGCGAGCGGCGGAGGGGGCGCAACCGGGGGCTGGTAGCGGCGCAACGCCGAATGCCCCGGTAATAACACGACATGGAGGTCCAGTATGGCGAAAGGCGTTGTTGTAGTCATTCTGTTGATCGCGATCGTCCTCGTGGGCATCAGCTGGTACATCTCCGGGCTCAACAGGGTGGTCAGGCTCGACGAGGATGTGAGTGCGGCCTGGGCCCAGGTGGAGAATCAGCTCCAGCGCCGGAATGATCTGGTTCCCAATCTGGTTAACACCGTTAAGGGGTACGCGGCACACGAAGAGGAGCTGTTCACTGAGGTGACGCGGCTCAGGAGTCAGTGGGCGCAGGCGGCGACCAGGGGGGAGCGCATTGAAGCTGCGCAGGGTCTGGGAGGTGTGATCTCGAGGCTGCTCCTCGTGGCCGAGAACTATCCTGAACTGAAGGCGAACCAGAATTTCCTTACGCTGCAGGCCCAGTTGGAGGGGACCGAGAACCGGATTGCCACAGAGCGTATGCGCTACAACCAGGCGGTGCGCACGTTCAATGCCTACATTCGTACGGTCTGGGGCAGTTTCTTCGCGGCGCGCCGCGGCCTGACCGAGCCGGCTCCTTATTTCGAGGCCGAAGAGGGGGCAACAGCGGTGCCGAGGGTCGAATTCTAGGTCAGTTTCGTTGAATAGGCCAGGATGAGGGGCGTGCGCCCGATCGAGCACATGGACGATCCTCTTCTCAGGACAGTGGTCGAGGAGATCCTTCCGCCGGTACTCCGCGCCCGGCTCTCGAGGGAGGGTGGCGGTTCTGTCGACTGTATGTACACCGCAGCACTAGCAGACGTCTACCGTCTGCTTTTTGCTATTCTCGCGAGCTCGCGGTTGCCACGTACCGCTGTTGTGGACCTGCTCCCCGGCGGGATCGACCGATGGGATCCGGGATCGATCTCAGGCCCTGTGGGCCGCGTCGCCGGGAGCCGCACAGGCCGGGTCTCCTCGAGAGCAACCTGCAAGGATGAGAATGCCGACTCGGGTGGCGAGCCGGAGGTCGGCCGCGGAGGACCCGAGGCGGATACGGCCATCCAGACGCTCCTGCAGGCGGTTGCCCTCCATCTATCGGCGCCGAGTGAGTTCGCGGGCGCGCCGCCGTGGGGACGCCTGCACGAACGCCTGCGGGAGTGGGAAGTGCGGATGGTGGAGCCGCAGCATGGAGGGCCGGACACAGCCGCTCGTTCCCGCACCCGGGCTCGAGTTCCGGTCATACCCGGGATCGAGATCGTCCGTCAGTCGAGGCGGCGGCATCGAGATGGGTGCTACTCTACGCCTGCGCCGGTCGTGCGGTGGATAGTCGAACAGACGGTTGGGCCGGCGTTTGATGAGAGAAGAGATGCGTTCTTGCGGTTGATTCAGAGGCGCGATCGAGCCGGCGCGCGCCGGCCGAGAGTCCACGGACGTGCCAAGAGTCAGGTTCCCGAGCGAGAGGCGCGGCGCCTGGAGGATGCAGGCATCCGCGTCCTCTTCTCCCTATCCATCTGCGATCCGGCGATGGGCGATGGTCGCTTTCTCGTGGAGGCATCACGCTACCTGGCGGATCGGATCGTCGGGCTCATCGTGCAGTGTGAAGACCAGCGGATGGAGGAGGCTGTGCGTCAACTCTGGTCGCGCCACACAGGGGATGCGGCTCCCTGGAGTCAGGGGTGGCGTGAGGAGCGAAGGTGCGCCGTGCCCGATCTCAGACAGATGGTGCGGCATCTGGTCATCGAGCGATGTCTCTTCGGCATCGACATCGATCCTGCGGCAGTGACGCTCGCCGAACGGGCGCTCTGGCTTGAGACGATGTCCGGGGGACCACCTCTGCCGATCGTGGGACCACACCTGTGCTGCGGCGATGCGCTGCTGGGGGCGCGCCTGAGCAGGGGAGAGCTTGCCCGGGGGCAGGGGAAGGCTCGGGATGCGTTGCGTCGATCGGCCCTCGATGGAGCGGTCGCCCGATGCATCGGTCAGGACGTACGGGACCGGTCCATTGATACGTCCTTCTTCCATTGGGAGCTCGAGTTCCCCGAAGTCTTCGGTCCAGCGGCACCCGAGGGAGGTTTCCCCTGGACAGGTGCTGTGGGGTTCGATTGCGTGGTGGGGAATCCACCGTTCGAGTCGTGTGATACCCTGGCGAGGGCTCGGCCGGAGCTGGCAAGGGCATACAAGCGGCTCTACCCGGAAGTCGTCTCGCCGGGGAGCAAGCCAGATATCTATTTCTTCTTTCTCGCCCGGGCCATGGAGGCGGTCCGTCCCGGAGGTCTCATCGGATTGGTGATGCCGAACCGCGTTCTCGCAGCGGATGCGGCCGGCAGACTCAGGAGGGCGATTCTGTCCAATCGGATTGTGGCGGTGCGGGGTCTCGACGCCAGGCACACCTTCCCTGATGCAGATGTCCCGCCGATCGCTCTCGTGCTCCGTCGGGGACCCCCAGGCGACAATGCCGAATATGTAACGATTACAGACTGTGGCGGTGCGGCAGTCTGCATGTCTGAAGGGCGCCCCCGTGCTGCATCATCAGAGGACGCGACCCGCATTCCGCAGCGGATAGCGGCAGAACTCGGCCTCGTCGTGACCGGACTCGATGAGGTTGGCCTGCAATTGGTGACGCGGGTGCGGGAGGGGAGAAGCGGATTCGGCCGCGCCGGAGAGATCATGCGCGTCAGAGAAGGGCTGCGCGGCGAGATCTTAAATCACGAGGCGTACGTAGAACTTCCGGCTTCGCGCCGAAACGACTATCTTCCCCTGTTTCGAGGCTCGCAGATCGACCGATATATCTACCACGGGCCGTCGGGATACTACCGGTGGCCCCGCGAATCCAGGGTCCATGCGGACCAACCGGGTCGGGCAACAAACAGGACCCGGCAGCTGGAGCCGAAGGTGGCGATTGCCGAGCTTGGCGAGCGCATCGAGTGCTGCCGGGCGGACGATGTCGCCTATGGCGGAGTCTACTTCGTGGCCGTCTCTGATCTCGCTGGACCCATGGGCCTCGACCTCGTCTGCGCTCTCCTCAACTCGGCGCTCATGTCCGCGCTGTACCGGATGCTCTACGGCGCGACCGCGTGGCATGGGTCGCTCAAATTCCGCTCGCGCTCATTGGAACGCCTCCCGGTCCCCCGGCTCGCGAGTGATACCAGCGTTCCTTCACCCCGGGAAGTGGCGGCGCTCAGGGACCTGGCCCGGCACAGTGCGGAGCACAACGATTCGAGCTCATTGTTGAAACTCCGCGGGGAGGTGGCACGCCGCCCGGGATCCCTGATCGTTCTGCTCGATGACCTCGGGAGACAGATGAGGGAGTTGGGTGAGAGAGTCCGAACAGAGGCGCAGGAAACCGGCCGGAGAGCGGGCCGCCGGCGGAGGGACGCCAGGGGGAGCCGGGACACCAACAGAATACCCACCGATGGAGGGCTCCGCCAAGTCGCTGCACAAATGAAAAACCTCGACAAAACCATCGACCAGCTCATCTACGCCTGGTACGGCCTCTCTCCCCGCGAAGTCCACCTCGTCGCCCACACAATCCGGGGACGAACAATCCGGGGACGTTGGTAGGTTCTGTAGGTTAGCGATCCGGGGACGTTGGTAGGTTCTGTAGGTTGCTCCCTGAGCATAGCCGGGGGACGTACGTAGGTTTTGAAGGCTATTGGCTGGGGACGTACCTGGGTTTCGAAGGTTATTGAAGTGCGAGCGCCGGGAGTCGCCTGAGCTTCGATGGGAAGTACACCCTCTCAACGGGAGAGGGGTCGATGACCTTCTGAACCTGGTAGCGTGCCTTGTGGATGTGCTACATCTTCCCGATTGAAGAGAGGTCGATAACCTTCTGAGCCTGCTGACGTCCCCGTGAGGCGATTGCCACCGTCGAAGAGAGGTCGATAACCTTCTGAGCCCAGGACGTTCCCCTGAGGCGATTGCCACCGTTGAAGAGAGGTCGATAACCTTCTGAACCTACCAACGTCTCTGCAACGGGATCAGTCGGCAGGTTCGCCATCTCCCGGGGCCAGGTTGACGGTCATCCAGAGTTCGAGGCGCTCAGGCCGTCCGCGCCCTTCTGGCGGACCTTGACCGCCCGGCACGCCTCCCCCACGCCTTCTCCCGCCACCACCACCTGGAGGCAAACCTCCTCTGAACCCCTCTTGTTCCACCATCTCCTCTAACCAAGACGTTTCGAATCCGAGCCCGATCGATGCACCAGGCTCAGCTCCGATGGCATAGGCGTAGTCTTCGCCGGGGGATAGCGGAACTCGAAGCTCATAGATGAACCGTCCCGCCGACATGGCAGATCCGGCCTTGATGCCCCCCGTCACGGAGAGTAGTCTTCTCACCTGTTCGCCTTCTTCGGGACCCAGAATCTCCAGTTCGTTCCCCAGGAAATAGGCGAGATCCCTTTCGAGCGCTTCCTGATCCTGTAGAGCCTGCCTGAGCTTCATGGGGTCATGCATTCCCAAGGGAAAACGTATTCCGAGCGTCTTGGTCTTGCCACCCTCTGGATCAAACCATACCGTGAAGCCGAGGCCTATGATCTGGGCGAGAACTCGGCGGTCTGTGGTGCCCAGGCAGATATACATGAACGTCTCGTCGTTCTGGAGGCCGATCCCCAGGTCAGCGTCTTCGACATAGACCATCGTCTCCTGCCATTCGGAGTCGATCCCGTCGATGGCGATCTTGCGGTCGCACCATGTGCTGGTCATTTCAAGATTGCTGCATCCAACGAGTGAGGCGAGAGAGAGGAGGATAACGCCTGGACTGAAGAAGACTTTGAATCGGTCTGGGTTCATAGTTTCACCCTCCTTCGATCCGGCCGTGAGCTACGCGAGAAACAGGGCACGAGTGGCTCTATCCGGCATATACGAGCCGGGAACCTTTCAGGGCAAGCCGATGGTTCTATAGTTCGGAACCCCGATGGTCAGGAAAACTTGCGTCCCTCGTGAGGGCCTTTCACTTTGAGAGCGGCCGATAACCTGCTGATCCCACTGAACCCTCTCTGAGCGTTCTTCCTCTCCAAGAGGGCGATAACCTTCTGAACCTACCAACGTCCCCGAACTCCATAGCTTTAGAGACCTAGGTACGTCCCCGTAACCTTCTGAACCTACCAACGTCCCCGTGACTTTTTCACTTGACTTTGAAGAGGGGGGTGGGTATATTGGGAATGACTCAAGCCGGGTGGAGTCTACTTCGGGGGCGTGAGGCTGAGCTTACATCAGATGTATCCATCATCTCTAGAGACTCCACACATACCGGGAGACGCCCCAAATCTGAGGAGATCATATCCCAGATCCAAGCCGGGAATGCCCCGGAACTTCTTCCCGCTACGCGCAAAGGCGCATCTGAAGTCGTTGGCCGTGTCACCCTATTGCGGTGACAGCCCGGGTCCTCTTGTGAGGCTCGAGGGACTGGGGGTCGAGACGGTTGAGGGAGAGGGGAGGACGCCGTAGCTGAGAGCCGACGTTCAGATAGTACCGTTATCTCACATACGTGACTTCCCGTTTCCATTGAAACGGGGAATCTCTCCATGATCACTCGGACGCGTTCACAGCGTCTAGCCCAACCGAAAAGCATATGGCACAGAAAGCAGAAGGGACAGCGTCCTCAGGGAATGCCGGTCCAGAGACGGCGGTTGAGCGCGCCAGCGGGTCGCCTCTAGACATCGTCTCTCTGAAGACGAAGACGATCTCGGATCTCTACGAAATCGCCCGCGATCTCGGGATACCCGGGCGCACCGGGATGCGTAAGCAGGAGCTGATCTTCAGTATCCTCGAGGCCCAGACCCAGAAGAACGGTCTTATCTTCGGGGAAGGGGTACTCGATGTACTCCCGGAAGGGTACGGCTTCCTCCGTTCCCCTGATTACAACTATCTGCCTGGCCCCGACGACATCTACGTCTCGCCGTCGCAGATAAAACGCTTTGCGCTCTGCACCGGGGACACCGTCTCGGGACAGATCCGGCCCCCCAAGGAGAGCGAACGCTATTTCGCCTTGCTCCGGGTTGAGGCGGTCAATCACGAGAATCCAGAACTGACCAAGGAACGGATTCTCTTCGACAACTTGACGCCCTTCTATCCCCGGGAGCGGATCAAGCTCGAGGTGGAGGCCGACGGAGATCTGTCGATGAGGATCGTCGATCTCCTCGCTCCGATCGGGAAGGGGCAGCGAGGGCTCATCGTCTCGCCGCCCAGGGCGGGGAAGACCGTCCTGCTGCAGAAAATCGCAAACTCGATCACCGCCAATCAGCCCGAGGCAGTCCTCATCGTCCTCCTCATCGACGAGCGTCCCGAGGAAGTTACGGACATGGAACGTTCGGTGAAGGGTGAGGTGATAAGTTCGACCTTCGACGAGCCGGCCGAACGCCATGTCCAGGTGGCGGATATCGTGTTGGAGAAAGCGAGACGCCTTGTCGAGCACAAGCGGGACGTTGTGATCCTTCTTGACAGCATTACGCGCCTGGCGCGGGCACACAACGTGGTTGTGCCGCACAGCGGCAAAACGCTGTCCGGTGGTGTCGATTCCAACGCTCTCCACCGTCCGAAACGATTCTTCGGGGCGGCGCGCAACGTCGAGGAGGGCGGGAGTTTCACCATTATTGCCACCGCCCTCATCGAGACCGGCAGCCGGATGGATGAGGTCATTTTCGAGGAGTTCAAGGGCACGGGCAACATGGAACTGGTGTTGGATCGTCGGCTGTCCGACCGGAGGGTCTTTCCCGCGATAGACATCAACAAGTCGGGGACGCGCAAGGAAGAGCTGCTCCAGACCGAGGAAGATCTGAATCGGATCTGGATTCTGCGCAAGGTCTTGAGCGAGATGAATCCCACAGAAGCGATGGAGTTCCTGGTCGATAGAATGAGGGGGACTAAGAACAACAAGCACTTTCTTGAATCAATGAGTGAATAGACATCGATAGCTCATTCGGATGGAAGCCTTGCGCTCGGTCAGGCGCACTGCCCGCAGGCCGGGAGGAAAGGCTTCGTGGTATTGCGGAAGGGAGACGCGATAGGAAATGAAGAAAGACATTCACCCGAAGTACAAGTCGGCGAGGATCACATGCGCCTGCGGTAATGTGATCGAAACGCGGTCTACGGCAGGTGACATGAGCGTGGAGATCTGCTCCAACTGTCACCCCTTCTTCACAGGCAAGCAGAAGCTCATTGACACAGCCGGCCGCGTCGAGAAGTTCCGACGTAAGTACGGAATCAAAGAGGAAGAGACAGAGGAAGCCCCGGAGGAAGCCCCGGAAGAAGCGAAAGAGGGAGCGGAGGAGGCATCTGAAGAGGAGACAGAAGAGGGAGCGGAAGAGGAACGCGAAGAGCTGGAGTAACCTGTACTGACATCCCTCCGCCCGTAGCTCACCATCTCTGCTGAATCTCCATCGAGATCGACATTCCCGCCCATCTGGATAGCGTGCGGAATCCTTGCAGTAGTCCTCTTATCGTGCCCGACTCGTCGGAGAATAGGAGGCCTGCTGCCGCCCGGACACTCCAGGCAGGCGCTGCTCCCGTGGTGAGGCGTTTATGCCCCAGACGTTCGTGGAAAAGGTTCTCGCGAGAAAGGCCGGCGTGTCGGAGGTCGAGCCTGGCGACATCGTCAATATCGAGCCCGATCTGTGCATGAGTCACGACAACGCCGGATTGGTCATCAAGCAATTTCGTCAGATCGGCGTAGGTCGGGTCTGGGATCCGAGTCGGATCGTGATTCCACTCGACCACCGCGCGCCCGCAGAATCGGAGAAGACCGCGACTGCCCACAAATCGATCCGAGAGTTCGTACAGGAGCAAGGGATCGAGGCGTTCTATGACATCCGTGAAGGCATCTGCCATCAGGTCGTCGTAGAGAAGACCCATATCCTGCCCGGACAGGTGGGAGTAGGTACTGACTCCCACACTACCTCGTATGGTGCGGTGGCGGCATTTTCGACCGGGATCGGGGCCACCGAGATGGCATGCCTGTGGGCCACAGGGAAGGTCTGGCTGCGGGTGCCCGAGACGATCGCGATCGCTGTCGAGGGAGAGCTTCCCTTTCGTGTCTATGCCAAGGATATAATCCTTCACATCATCGGCGAGCTCGGGGCCGAGGGGGCAAGCTACCGGGCTGTCGAATTCTATGGCGAGACAGTCGAGGGGATGAGCGTCTCCGAGCGGTTCACGCTCGCCAATCTCTCCATGGAGATGGGGGCGAAATCAGCGGTCATTCCGTTCGACGAGGTGACGAGGGACTATCTGGCCCAGCGAGGTGCCTTCGAGCGAGGAACTGGGTCTCATCCGGATGCGGCACGGGGAAGCGGCGAGGTCGCGGCCGAATACGTTGTCATCGTTCCCGATCGCGGAGCCCGGCACGAGGCCGAATATGAGTTCCGGGTCGACGGGCTCGAGCCGCAGGTAGCCTGCCCTCATGCCGTCGACAATGTCCGTCCTGTGACTGAACTTCTCGATCTCGCGATAGATCAGGCGGTCCTCGGCTCCTGCACCAACGGTCGGATCGATGATCTTGAGATCGCCGCCGCCATCCTCGACGGAAAGCGTCTTCATCCTCGCGTGCGGATGCTCGTCATTCCTGCGTCGCGTGAGACATACCGCACGGCAATGGAGCGGGGCTATCTCGACATCTTTGTCGATACGGGGTGTGTAATCCTCAATCCCGGCTGCGGACCTTGCCTCGGCGCCCACCAGGGGATACTCGCTCCCGGCGAACGGTGTATCGCCACGACCAACCGCAACTTCCGTGGGCGGATGGGTAGCCGGGATGCTGAAGTCTATCTGGCCAGCCCGGCCACCGTGGCCGCATCTGCCATCGCCGGCCACGTTGCAGACCCCCGGCGTTGAATCCTCCGTTGCCCGCCGACAAGACTCGCCCGCGGCTGGAGCGCGACGCGTGGTCATGCTTCCCGCATAACCCCGCCTCGTTACTACCGGTCTTCCACTCAGGGTGGCCTCGGTTCACCGACCCCGTTCCTCTCCACTGATCCCGTTCACGAATCTCGTTGACATCCCGGTAACCTTCGAATAGGCTCACCGTGGCCGAATCGCAGCGACGGTGGGCCGAGAGATCGTACATCGTGAGCTCGGGAACGGAGTGGCGGGGCTTCACGTCGACCGAGTCCTGCTCGCACGCGGGAGGACCACATTACCGATGAGCTTACTCGATAGACTGAACGAGAGGCAGCGGGAGGCCGTAGCCCATCACGGGGGGCCTCTCCTCATATTGGCAGGCGCGGGCAGCGGGAAGACCCGGGTGCTCACGCATCGCATTGCCTACCTGATCAAGGAGATGGGGGTACGGCCGCATCGGATCATTGCCGTCACCTTCACAAACAAAGCTGCAGAGGAGATGAAGGGAAGGGTGCGTGAGCTCATCGGGCGGCGCGAGCTCGGCCTCTGGATCGGGACCTTCCACGCTATGTGTGCACGCATGCTGCGGCGTGACGGAACTCCTCTCGGATTCTCGTCCAATTTCTCGATCTATGATGAAGGGGAGCAGGTCAGCTTGATCAAGCGGACGATGACTGCCCTCAACATCTCGACCACCCGCTACGCCCCCAGGGCAGTACTCGCCTATATATCCCGCGCGAAGAGTGATCTTGTCACTCCTGAGGAGTATCTCAAGTTCGCGGCGGGGCCGTTCGAGCGCATCGTCGTGAAGGTGTACCAGGCGTACCAGGAAGGACTGCGCGAACGAAATGCGATGGACTTTGACGATATCATTGTCCACGCTGTCCACCTGCTGCGCGACCATCCCGCAATCGGTGCACAATATGCTGAGCGATTCCAACATGTTCTGATCGATGAGTATCAGGATACGAATCACGCCCAGTACCAGCTGGCGAGTCTCCTCTCGGCAAAGCACCGGAACATCTGTGTCGTCGGCGATGATGACCAGTCGATCTACATGTGGCGTGGTGCTGACATCCGGAATATCCTCGAGTTCGAACGAGACTTCCCGGAGGCAACGGTAATCCGGCTGGAGGAGAATTACCGGTCCACGAAGATCATATTGAGAGCTGCCTCGTCCGTCGTGGCCAACAACCGGGGCCGCAAGGGAAAAGAGCTATGGACGCGCAATGACGAGGGGAGCGAAATCATCCTCATGGAGGCGGATGACGAGGAGGAGGAAGGGTACCGTGTGGCGGATGAGATCGAGCGCCTCACCAGGGGCGCATCGCTCAAGCTCGGCGAGCTTGTCGTCCTCTATCGGACGAATGCTCAGAGCCGGGCGCTGGAGGATGCCCTGCGTCGCGCCGGTCTTCCCTATGTGATAGTGGGGGGAGTACGCTTCTATGAGCGGAAGGAAGTGAAGGATGTCCTCGCCTATCTGAAAGTGATCTCCAACCCGCGTGACACCGAGAGCCTGCGGCGTATCCTCAACGTGCCGCGCCGCGGCATCGGCGAGAAGACGGTACAGGACCTGGAGGCGTTCGCGCGGGCAGAGGGCATCACGCTTCTCGAGACGATAGGCCGGGCCGGTGACCTCAGGACGATCTCGTCCGGAAGGCGAGATGCTCTTGTCGATCTCGCCGGGTTGATCGGCCGCCTGAGTGAGGTGCGTCACGAGCTCGATGTAGGCGAGATAGTGGCGCGCGTGCTCGAGGAGTCCGGATATCTCAAGGCATTGAAGGAGGAGGGGACGGTGGAGGCCGACGCGAGACGGGAGAACGTGGAGGAGCTTCTCGCCGCCGCAGTCGAATTCGCCCTCACATCGGATGAACCGGGCCTCGATTCCTTCCTCGCCCAGACCTCGCTCGTAGCCGAGATCGACGATTGGGAGGAGCCGGCCGATGCGGTGACGCTCATGACAGCTCACAACGCCAAGGGGCTGGAGTTTCCTACCGTCTTCGTGACGGGGCTGGAGGAGGGCCTTTTCCCCCACTCATCTGCTCTGTACGACCCGGAAGAGATGGAAGAAGAGCGCCGCCTCTTCTATGTCGCCGTGACCAGGGCATGTCGATCGCTGTACCTGGCATATGCATATCGGCGACGGCGGGGTTCGAATATCTCCTACGGTGAGCCCTCGCGGTTCATCGACGAGATACCGCCCGAGCTGATCGTCTGGCCCGAGGGGCATGATCCGGTAGGGAGAGAGACCGAGGACATCGATGTGCACGTGGGATCTGTCGTACGTCATCCCCAGTGGGGTCTTGGGAAGATCCTGGCGATAGAGGGAAGCGGGGACCGGGCGAAAGCAACAATGGTCCTCGTCGACGGACGGGAGAAGAAAGTTCTCCTCAAGTACGCCCGCCTCGAGCCGGCGTGAGGAGTATGCGTTACGACCTGAGCGTCCGGCGTACGATCGTGTAGGGGAATGGGGAGGTGATGCACTCGCTTTCCGAATGAGAGAGCACGCTGATTCCATCACACGGTCGCCTTCCGCTATTCCTGAGCCGGGGAAGACTCCCGTACCCGGACAATCGAGACGCAGTCTCACCCGGGAGTGTTTCGAGCACACAGATGGTCATGGTGGCGAGGACAGGAGGTGTGTGGGTCGCCATCTCTTCTTGGAGAGAGCTTGCGTGTCTGTCGGCTTGCCGACGGCCGCCCGAGCACGAGCCGAAGGGAGGTATGTTTTCGAGCAGACCTTTGGCGGGGTGGATAAAGACGAAGGATATTCTGCAGTTGAGACGAGTGACGGGGGATTCATCGTCGCAGGACGTACGTTCTCGTTCGGTGCCGGCGAGAGTGATGTCTATCTGATCCGCACAGACGCTGCCGGCGAAACAACGTGGACACGTACCTATGGCGGGGAGGAGGTGGAGTACGCCTACTCAGTCGAGGAGACGGATGATGGGGGGTATATCGCCGCGGGATGGACAAGTTCCTACGGTGCTGGCAGAGACGACATCTATCTCATCAGAACTGATAGTGCCGGCGATACGCTATGGACACGTGCATATGGCGGGCCGGATCCGGATCTGGG
>SMTZ1_10002485_pt1 | contig 18585 bp, 17 predicted proteins | sample DeeMarSWOR136_30_FD_25667 | JGI IMG/M metagenome (IMG submission 25667)
AAGTTGGGTCTAATCGCAGATTCAGAGCAGAAGTTCGTGTGGTGTGCGGCAAGCGACCCGAAAGGCAACATCTATGTTGGTACTGGCGATGAGGGGAGAATATTGAAGATTACGCGCTCTGGCCAGACGGAACTGTTCTGCGATCTTGACGAGCCTGAGGTACTTTCTCTTGTCTTCCGTCACCCATACCTGTATGCAGGTGTAGGGCCTACCGGGACCGTATATAGAATAGGCGTACGAGGTGAAGCTGAGAGATTCTGCGTAACTGAAGAGAAGTATGTATGGGACATTATCCCTGATTCAAAATCCGGGTTCTACGTGGCAACAGGAGAGAAGGGAAGGATCTATAGGATTTCAGACAAAGCGAAGATGGAGCTGATCTATGAGTCGGTGGATCCTCACGTTACACGACTCCGTCGCCACGAGAAGAGCCTGTACGCCACGACATCAGGCTCAGGGTTGGTGTACGAGATTGTGGATGACAGGAGGGCGAGGGTGATATACCAGACGGAGGAGGAGGAGATATTGGCCCTTGAGGCTAGCGATGGGATCTTGTGGATAGGAGCAAATTCGAAGGGGTCTGAGTCATCCTCAGTCTATCGTATCAATCCCGAAGGTACCGCCCGAAAGATCTGGAGTTGTCCAGACTCCGCAGTTTATTCATTCACTTTCTGGAACGGCAAATTGCTGGTGGGTACGGGAAACGATGGGAGGATTTATCATCTGGACACCAATGGGGATGTTACCCTGCTTACGAAATGCGACGATTCAGCGGTCCTCAGTCTCTTGGAATCGAATGGAGTCTGGGTCTGTACCGGCAATCTCGGAAGAGTGTATAGGCTAGAAGATGCCTTGTCCGAGGAAGGGTCCTTGATTTCGGAGGCTTTTGACAGCGAGGGGCTTTCAGCCTGGGGTGAGATAAGCTGGAAAGCCGAGCTTAGGTCTGGCACCAAGGTCGAGCTCTACACTCGCAGTGGTAACTCCGAAGAAGTTGACGATACGTGGAGTGACTGGAGCCAGGCGTACAGTGACAGAGAGAAAATCGAGTCTCCCGATGCGCGATTCATACAGTGGAGAGTGGTTTTGATGGGAACAACTCGAGCGTCACCCGTTCTGAAGGAAATCAGAATTCCTTATCTCCAGAGGAATATGGCTCCTCGGATCGACAAGATAGTCATTGAGGACGATATTGAAGCAAAGGTGAAGCGAATTAACTGGGAAGTCTCTGATCCAAATGGAGATTCTCTTCTCTACGATATTTGCTTTAAAGCGGAAGAAGAGGAGAAATGGATGTACCTTGAAAAAGACTTCGCCTTGACAGCGTATGAGCTCAAGGCAATTCTTCTGCCGGATGGCATATACCTCATCAGAATTTCTGCTAAGGACTCTCCTGAAAATCCGCAAAACCTATTTCTCACTGGAACGAAAGTGAGCCAGTCTTTCAGGGTGGATAACACTCCCCCCAAGGTCATCATTCGGAGTGCGAACAACGAGGGATCAACACTGAAAGTAGAGGGGAGCACGGTTGATGAAGCAAGTCCAATACGGAGCTGCGAGTACTCCCTCGATGCTGGCGAATGGAAGTACCTGGCACCTGAGGACGCCATATTCGACTCGGTCGAAGAGAACTTCTCGTTTTCAATCGAAGGAATACCTGAGGGAAAACATCTTGTTGTGATTAGGGCAGAAGATGACCAAGGCAATTCGTCTATGGCCAAGACAGTGGTGAGGATGCCTTGAGATGGGGAGGGTGAAATGCTGAGAGCTACGACCATAATAGGGGTGAAGCGTGATGGTAAGGTGGCGATGGGCGGCGACGGACAGGTGTCTCTGAGTGAAACGATAATGAAGAAGACCGCAAATAAGGTAAGGAAGCTCTATAATGGACGAGTTTTGGCGGGATTTGCAGGTTCTGCGGCTGATGCTTTCACACTTTACGAGAAATTTGAGAGTAAACTTGAGCAGTACAAGGGAAACCTTTCGAGAGCAGCGGTTGAACTCGCCAAGGAGTGGAGATCGGACAGGATACTGAGACGGCTCGATGCACTGTTGGCGGTGTTCGATAAGGATCACTGTTACGTTATTTCTGGGCAGGGAGAGGTCATAGAGCCTGATGACAACGTCGTTGCAATAGGTTCTGGAGGTGACTTCGCCCTTGCAGCTGCGAGGGCTCTTCTCAGATTTTCGAATCTGAGTGCCGCAGAGATTGTGGAGGAGTCCATTCGAATCTCTGCCTCCATATGCGTGTATACGAACGAGAACATCACTGTAGTGGAATTGTGAAAGAGATCGAGAGGTGTGTGCCCACCGAGCCACGTTCTGTCATTATTTCCCGAAGTGTCGAGCAGAGCAGGATGCATCCGACGCTGAGACCACGTTTGAAAGACGAGAGACTCCTTTCCGAAAGAAGACTGGATTCACCACATTTCCTCTGACATAGAATTCTGGGGGCGTCTCCGCATTCTCTCTCAACGGTAGGTGGATAGAGAGAATTCTTTGTTGCTTTGAGGATATTGATATGGCACAGTGCAGATACTGCAGGATGATCGAGAAAACGGACCCACGCTACCGAATTAGAAGGGCAAAGTGGGACTTAGGGAGCGAATTTCCACGCTGTGCTTGGCACTGGCAGTTTGTGTGTGACCGATGTGGTCGCCGAATATCGTTTCATGGGGTGGCGTGGTGTGAATACAGTGAAGAATTTTTCTGTATTCGGTGTGCTCTCAGGCACAGAAAGACGCTATCATCGTTCTGGGCGTGGGACTACTACCACGAGTTGTGGTGCCGGAATTGCGCCCGCCATCATCCTGCACTTGATTGGCTGGAGTTCACCGGAAACCATCCCTGGCAGCGGAGCAAGTCGGCTGCAAGAGCACTTAAGGGCCTCAGTCGAAGGAGAAAGATGGAGCTCTGGGGATGGGTTAGATGGGCAGCTCAGGAATTGCAGAGTCCTTCCCTTCGGCAGGTGGAGAGAGCCTGGGACAGCGCTGCGGAGAAGTGGGATGCCAGTTATGGAAAGTACGGGGACTCATATCGCCAGAACATCTTTAATCCAGTGCTCTTTTCTCTGCTGGGTGATGTGAGAGGAAAGAGGATTCTTGATGCAGGCTGTGGAGCGGGATATCTCTCGAGGCTTCTGACTGAGAATGGGGGAAGAGTAACAGGAGTGGATCTATCCAGGAAATTCATCGAGATTGCCCGAGGTCATGAGAAAAGGAGATCCTTGGGGATACGGTATGAGGAGGCAGATCTTGCCAATCTGTCACGATTCTCTACGGCAACGTTTGACATAGTGGCATCGGTGTATGTGCTCTGTGATACGCGGGACTGCAGCAAGGCCATATGCGAGATTGCACGAGTACTGAAAGCCAATGGGCGTTTCGTGTTTCTCATCGGACATCCCTGTTTTGGCTGGCAGAGTGGTGGCTGGCACAAAGTGCCTCGAGACAGTCAACGAACCGAAGACGCTCTCTATTTCAAGTCAGATAATTACTTCAGGCGGGGCACACTGGAGAGCCAATGGGGTGAGCTTCCGGTCCTGCCATCTTTTCACAGACCTCTTTCGGATTACTTCCACTTCCTGAAGAGGGCCGGATTTCTTGTAAGGAATCTCATAGAACCACGGCCAATTCCGAAGGCTCTCAGAGATCGTCCAGGAGAGTGGGACCGAGAAGATCGAATTCCTCCCGTTCTCATAATTGATGCAATAAAACCGACTGCCCCTACCCAACCCGGTGTCAATTCTCCGTAACTTGCTGTTAAGTAATTAGTTACAGCCGGATCTTCTGCTTGACAGGGGTATTCCTTAATCTTGACAAAATGAATTCATAGTAGTCTACTGATACATATGGGAAGGCCACCCAGAATCGCGTTTCCAGGCCTCGTATACCATGTAGTGAACAGGGGCAATAACCGTCAGCAGGTTCTTAAACACGAAGCTGACTTCCGGAGATATGTTGAGCTTCTTCAGAGATATAAAGATGAATACGACTTCAGGCTCTTCCATTATGTTTTGATGAACAACCATGTTCACCTTCTTCTCCAAACCTCGGAGAAGGGCTCAATATCAAAGATCATGCAAGGTGTTACACTGGCACACACCAAGTATTACAATCGCAAGAACGAAAGCTCTGGCCACGTATGGCAGGGCAGATTCAAGAGTCATGTGATAGAGAAAGACAGTTATCTGTTACAGTGTGGTCGATATATTGAACTCAATCCTGTGAGGGCGAACCTGGTTCAAGATCCTGGTGAATACAGATGGTCCAGTTATAGGTTCTATGCCTTTGGAGAGCCAAATGAGCTGCTGGTTAGGGACCCCCTTTACGAAAGACTCGACGAAAAAGAAGAGAACCAACAGAACCGATATAGAGAATTTGTTCACGAAGGAGTACCCAAAGAGATCGCTGACAAGATTCGGCGGTCATTAGTGGGTGAGCATGCTTTAGGTCGATATGGCTTCGCTCAACGGCTACAGCAAAGGATTCTCCTGAAGAGGCGAAACCAACACAGGGGCAGGCACAGAAAAGTCTCAGTCTAATGGCCTATGCGGTAATGACTTACCGAGAACTGACACCGCCGTGATAAGGAGCGAAAGGATACTGAACCACTCACCCCATCTTCTGTAGAGAGTCGTGGCGTTTTTCATCAGAACGAGATCTCCTATGACGACTCTTCGCGTGAACATTTCCGTGACCTGACTGACCCTTCCATAAGGATCAACCAACATCGAGATTCCAGTATTTCCGCATCGCGCGATAGGTACACGGTTCTCTACTGACCTCATCACTGCCATCTGAGCATGTTGATACGGTCCAGGCGTATCTCCGAACCACGAATCGTTGGTAATATTCACGAGGAAATGTGCATCTTCTTTCACGAATCGTCTGGCGAGCCTTGGGAAGATCGATTCAAAACAGATCAAAACTGAGAACGACGACCTATCGAGATGGAAGACTTTGAATTCCCGTCCTGGCGAATATCTTCCTTGTCCCAACTGGATGTTCCGAATCCACGGAAGCACGTCATCGTACGGTAACCTTTCGCTGAAGGGAACCGGATGCAGTTTGTCATAGCATTCAGCGACTCCATCTGGTCTAAAAAGAAAGGCGGAATTGTAGTACTTGAATTCTCCTCCTGAATATTCGTATCGGACGGCTCCCGTGAGTATAGGAGTGTGTGTTCTGGCAGAGAGCTCACTGAGCCAGGCTCTGTACTCAGTTTGATGGCCCAAAAAGCCGGGTAGTGCACTTTCAGGCATAATGAGAAGATCAGGATTCTCCTCTGCAGCCTGCAGAATCATCTTTTCGATTGCAGGAGTGATCTCCTCCGGATAGCTCCTGTCGCGCACTCTCTTTGAGTCGAGGTTCACTTGAAGAAGAGCTACTCTCAATCGTTCACCCACTTGAGCCGAAATCTGAGCTTCTCCCCACATATGTGGGACGAGGATAGTGAAGGCGAGAACGATGAGACAAAGAGATAGTTTCTTCCGTGACTTTCGTGACTGTATGAGTAGAACGCAGAGTGCATTGACAAGAAGAATCCAGCCGGACACTAATCCCACACCTCCCAGAGACGAGAGTTGTATGACTGTAGGGTATTGAGTCTGAGTGTATGCGAGCGTTCCCCACGGAAATCCGAGTAGGGTGAGGCCTCTCAGGTATTCGAATGTGACCCATAAGAAAGGGGAGGCTAGATAGGCAGTCGAGCCGAGCCATCTTTTAGTAAATGAGAGTATCAGGGCAAAGAGGCCTACGTAGATGGATAGATAGGCTATAAGTATTGCTATTCCAGCGGCAAGCATTGGAAAAGATGCCTCCTCAGCCTGCAGAAAGAAGAGCCACCAAAGGAGACCAGAGTAGAAGAGGACACCTGTAATCCACCCAAAAACGAATGCCTTGCGGGGCGACTTTATCAGGAGAAGAAGAGGTACCAGGGCGAAATAGGAGAGCCAGCCCATTCCCGGCTTCGGAAAAGAGAGTACCAGCAATGTGGCGGAAAGAGCTGATAAAATGGGGTCTCTAAGCTTTGCCACCAGGCTTCGACAAAGACAGTCCTTCCTTACAGAGGGGGCACTCGGCGGGCAGGTAATTCTCTACAGGGTTCCTGTAAACGGAAAGAAAAGGAAGTCCAAAATCTGGAGGCTTTTCACTACGATCTATGAGAACACCGACGGCTATGGCTTCTCCTCCATGTCTCTTCAACGCATCGATACTCGCCCTGATTGAACCCCCAGTCGTCAACACATCATCTACGACGATGAAAGACTCTCCCTTCCTGATTGTTTGACTGCGCAGAAAATCCCTTCCATCCTTCGTCTTTTCTGCAAAAAGACATCGTTTCCCGAGTAGTCGGGCCACTTCATAGGATATTATCACTCCACCAGTCGTAGGTCCACACACCCCAGAGAAGTCGGCTTTTTCGAAAGACCGAGCAAGCTCCTCACAGAATGGGCTGAGAAGATCCGGTCTCTCCAGTAGCCTGAACTTCTCGAAGTAATACTGTGAATGTAGTCCCGAGGTGAGAAGGAAGTGTCCCTCCTTTATGACCTCAGCCTGTAAAAGGATAGCTTCAATCTCTTCTCTGCTCAACATTCTCTTCCATCTCTTTCAGTATCTCCAATGCTTTTTGCACCGGGTCCTCTGCCTCAGTAATGGGCCGGCCGATGACCACAAAATCGCTTCCGGCTCTCACAGCTTCGCCGGGGGTCTTCATCCTCTTCTGGTCGTAGCCGGGAGTCCCTTTGGGTCTAATGCCCGGTGTAAGAACGAAGAAATCTCGTCCACACGCTCTCTTCAACGATTCGATCTCCCAGGCCGAAGCAACTACTCCGTCGCATCCGGCATCCCGTGCAAGTTTTGCCAGCACGATTACCTCATCCTCCACACTTCTGTCAGAACCCATCACATCCTTGAGAAAATCGTCCTTTAAGGAAGTAAGAATGGTCACGGCGAGAATGATCGGTCTCGAGCTCCTCTGACTACACTTTCGCTCAACGACTTCCGCAGTCTTTGCCATCATCTCAAACCCACCTGAAGCGTGGAGGTTGAAGATGTCAAGTTCCAGGTCCACCATAGTCTCGGCCGCCCTGGCAAGCGTGTTGGGGATATCATGGAGTTTCAAGTCTAAGAAGACCTTCAGGCCTTGAGACTTGAGATATTTCACAATTGAGGGGCCGTAGGGAAGAAAGAGCGCCGGCCCCACCTTGAAGAAGGTAACGACGCCCCTCAGCGTCTCCACCATCCGCTCTGCGTCAGCGCGAGAGGTATAATCGAGCGCGACTATAAGTTTGTCTTTCACCTGTTCCTTAACTATTAAATGGGAAATACTTTGTCAAGCACATCCCGGATTCAGGCTCTCCTTGACAAATCGGGTTGCGCTTCTTACATTCGAAAAGGATGAGGTTGATATCCCTGTCCCTCCATAACTATCGGAAGTTTGCAGATGCGGAGGTGGAATTTCCCGACGGAGTCACCGGGATAATAGGTTTGAACGGCGTAGGAAAGTCGTCGCTGGTTGAAGCGATTGCATGGGTGCTTTACGGTCATGACGCAACGAGAACGAAGAAAGAGGGGATAAAAAGGTCCCAGGCTCCGAAGGACGCGGACTGCAGTGTCAATCTGAAATTGGAGCTGAATGGGGATTTCTACGAGATCTCGAGAGCACTCAGGGGAGTGAATCTCTCTACGGATGCCTCGATAATCGTAAATGGAAAAGCGCTGGTGCGATCCAGTGAGAAGACCACGAAGGAGACCGAAAGACTGCTGGGAATGGACCGGCGTTCGTTCTTCAGATCCTTCTATGCCAAACAGAAAGAACTGAGCATCCTTTCGGGAATAACTCCAAGAGACCGGAAAGACGTCATCATCAAGATGTTGCGAATAGACAGGCTTGACAGGGCCATAGAGGCAATCAAGATCGACAAGAAGGAGAGGACCATCAAATTGGATATCCTCAGATCGCAGATCTCTGACAAGCGATCACTCGAAACCGATATGAAGGAGACGGAGAGCGCGTTGAGCGAGATAGTGAGTAAGAAAGAGGCTCAGGCAAAGATTGTGGACGAGCTGACCCCATCTCTTGAGAATGCGCACAGAGAACTTGAGAGGCTTGAAGGACTGAGGGAGAAAGAAGTAAAGTTGAGAAACAGATTGGTCAAGCTCCAGACAGAGCTGGAGAATTCTGAATCCACTATCGTCGCCTTGAAGACGGAGATCGATTCTCTCGCCCATGATGAAAAGGAATTCTTGAAGTTAGCTCCTGCAGTGGAAGATCTTGAGCGCCTTCGTAATGAAGAAGCCGAACTGTTTGTCCTGAGCAAGAGATTCTCGCGGCAGCAGAGCCTCATAGCCCAGCTCAAGAGGGACGAGGTGAGAAAGGAAAAGGTTGAGTCGCGACTCTCGGCAGTGCGCCCAGAGGCAAGAAAACTGGAGGAACTCATCAGGACATTGGAGGAGGCTGAAGAGTCCTTGGAATCCGTTCGCACAGGAATCCAGAAAGTGACAGCAAAGAACCTAATGTATCAGAACGAAATAGAAATCCTGAAAAGACAGATGAGTGAGATTGACAACAGCAGAAGGAGAATCACGAAGCTGGGGAAGGATGCTCGCTGTCCCACATGCAAAAGGCATCTCGGTGATGACTACCCTCTCGTCATTGACCATTTTGAAAAGGAGAAGAGGGAAGTGCAGCAGAAGATATCGTTGAGAGAAGACGAAATTGAGGGATTGAAGAAGAGACTTGTCAAAGGAGAAGAGATGGAGGCGGTCAAAGAGAAGGAAGTGAGATGTCTGAGGACCGCACGGATAGACTGCGAAAAAAGGAGTGAAGAGGAGACTCAGCTTCTCATCCAGAAGCACGAGTTTGAAAGAAGCTTGATCGAGACCAGAAATGTCCTGGGACAACTGGGTGAGGTGAGGTACGACGAGGAATACCATGCTGCACTGAAAGAGAAGATTGAAGAAAAGCTGAAGGTCCAGGAGAGGCTGACGGCCTACAGGACGAAACTCGACTCTCGTCCAGGGCTCCAGAGGAAGAAGGAAGAGACTGAGAGAAGGAGAGAAGGAGTATCTGAGGGACTGAAAGAGATCGAGACGGAGTTGAACTCACTCGACTACTCGAGAGACGCGTACCTGAAGACGAAATCGGAATTCGAGAATATGCGAGAAAGACGTGAGAGAGAAAGGGGAATTCTCCACTCCATTGAACTCGACCTTCGATCTGCAGAAGACCGACTCGAAACGATGAGACTGCAAATGGAGGAGATGTCGAAAAGAGAGGAAGAGGCCCGGGAGTTAAGAGGCACGAACGAGAGACTGACCCAGCTGGTCGAAATGTTTGTGGATTTTCGTCTTCAACTGATTCAGAGGGTCAGGCCCCGACTGGCAAGTCTGGCGTCCGCTCTCTTCGAAAGGATGACGGAAGGTAGATACCAGGGCATAGAACTGTCGGAGGACTACGAACTCTCACTTGTCGAAGAAGGGAGAGCCTACACGATCGATAGATTCTCGGGCGGAGAGACTGATCTCGCGAACCTCTCATTGCGATTGGCGATATCGGAGCTCATAATGGAGGCTACCGGAAACGAGCTCTCGTTCATTATTCTTGATGAGATTTTTGGTTCTCAGGATATAATCAGGAAAGGTCTCATCATGGATGCGCTCAAAGAGCTTTCGCGCAGATTCAGACAGATTCTACTCATAACTCATGTTGAAGAGATAAAAGATAGTCTGGAAAATGTCATAGAAATGTATGAAGCGGACGATGGCGTCAGTGCCATAAGGCAGGAATGAGATTCGTGTGCGACAGTATGGTGGGCCGACTGGCGAGGTGGTTGCGGATACTTGGATTCGACTGTCTCTACTGCAGGAAGGGGGACAAGGCTCAACTACTTAGACTGAGTCTAGGAGAAGAAAGAATGATTCTCACAAGGGACAGATCGTTCGTAGATCGCCACCCCGAAGTCAGTTTCCACGTGGAGACCGAACACGTTGATACGCAACTAGCTGAAATCATCGAAAGGTTCGATTTGCAGAGGAAAATTGACCCGTTTTCACGATGTTCTACCTGCAATGCGCCTCTCCTTCTCAGGAAGAGGAGTGATGTGAAGGGCAAAGTTCCGTTCTTCGTGTATCAGCATAGCGATCGCTTCGCGTACTGCCAGACATGTAAGAAATACTACTGGGACGGAACACATCATAGGATTATGGCGGAGAAGATCGCAAGGCTGACCAAGCGAGGGCGCGAGTGAGAAAGTCCATTCTCTTCCTTCTTCTCTGTGCGTCCATATCGTGTGTCAAACTACACAAACCATCCGTGTACAGGGAGGAGCCGAGGATAAGAGTATTGCTGCTGAGGGGGGCAAAATCCCTCACCTTTTCCTCACCAGGTTCCTATCTCTTGAAGATAAAGGACAAGGATAAGAAAGAAGTAGCCTTCAGAAAATGGACGCTTCGAAGCAGAAGCACAAATGTGGAGTTGATCGATGAAGAGGGAAAGAAGAGAATTCCCAATATCCACCTTCCGCTTGTGGTCGAACCTCGGGCAGTCTTTTTTCTGAATGGGTCCCCGTACAGAGGTAAGCTAATCGTGAGCGGCACTTCTGCAGGTTTTGTCGCAATCAATGAGGTACCATTAGAGCTATACCTGCGAGGAGTGATCTCCTGCGAGATGGGGAGTGGTGCCCCATTGGAGGCATTAAAGGCGCAGGCGGTCGCAGCAAGGAGTTACGCACTGGCCAATCTCGGTAAGCACAGAGAGGAGGGTTACGATCTCTCTCCCACGGTGTACGACCAGGTGTACAGAGGAGTTGACTCTGAATATGAATCGACTGACAGAGCGGTAGCCGAGACGCGTGGGATGGTGCTCGAGTACCGTGGAAAACCGGCTGAAGCACGATATCATTCCACCTGTGGGGGAAAGACAGCAGACGCGAGAGATGTCTTTTCTCGAACTCAAGTCCCGTACCTGAGGAGTGTGGACGATAGAGGCGGCCATCTCTTCAGGAAGAAAGAACCATTCTGTGCCGCCAGTCCGTACTTCAAGTGGTCGCGCGTATGGAAGAAAGACGAGTTCTATAGGCTGGTGGAGAGGTCATTGACCTCGGTCCTTGGCGTTCACAATCCAGGAGAAGTCAGACGACTGAGGGCGGTGAGGACGAAGTCTGGAAGAGTCAAAGAACTTGTCGTAGTCACGGACAGCAAATCCTACAAGGTACACGGTGACGAGGTGAGAAGATTCTTCGGTGACCTTCCCTCGACGAGATTCGATATAACGATAAGAGGCGATGTGGCGAAGTTGGAGGGAGGAGGATTTGGGCATGGTTTGGGGATGTGCCAGTGGGGGGCTATGGCTATGGCACGAGAAGGGCACGATTTCAAGCGCATCCTTCGCCACTACTACCCCGGAACAAGATTGAGAAAATACTACTAGCCGGTAGATTTGCGTGACCTGTAGGAAGGTCGAAAGATCCCCGTTTTCTCTTGACATGTGGACGCGGAAGTGAATAATGTGGGGCCATGGATTCCTGTATAGACGAGGACGGGTATTATGCTGTGTCCGTCTGGTCCGAGTTGATGTCAAACGAGTTCATCAAGCCCAGTGAAGACTGGGTCGTAGACACGGGGGAAGATCATGAATGCTTCTATTGTTGACCGTTTGATCGGGTTTGCCACTGCCTATGGCCTGAAAGTAATCGGTGCAATTCTCATCCTGGTGATCGGACGCATTCTTGCAGGTGTGGCCCGAAGAATGGTGAAGAAAGTGCTGAACAGGTACAATGTAGATTCGACAGTTGTCAAGTTCGCGGGGAGTCTGGTCTATGCACTCGTTCTCGTCTTCACGGTGGTGGCTGCGTTGTCGAAGTTTGGGGTTGAGACGGCTTCGTTTATTGCAGTTCTGGGTGCCGCAGGCTTTGCTGTAGGCTTCGCCCTGCAGGGCTCGTTGGCCAATTTTGCAGCTGGTGTCCTCATCCTCATATTCCGTCCCTACAAAGTCGGTGACTACATTGACGCTGCCGGCGTGGCGGGCACCGTGAAGGAAATCAAGCTATTCACGACCTACCTGGCGACACCGGACAACGTGAAAATCATGGTACCGAACGGAATGGTATATGGGAATATCATCAGGAATTACTCGGCGCATGACTTGAGGAGAGTGGACCTTATGGTCGGTATAAGCTACGGGGCTTCCATTCAAAAGGCAATGGAAGTTCTTACAGATCTGATAACGGACGACCAGAGGATACTTCCTGACCCGGCCCCTCAGATAGCCGTCTCCGAGATGGCAGATTCGAGCATAAATCTTGTAGTCCGCCCGTGGGTGAAGAAAGATGACTACTGGCCTGTAAAATTCGATCTCACGCGCAAGATCAAGGAATCCTTTGACGCTCACCAAATCGAAATACCTTTCCCGCAGCGTGTGGTACATATGGCTTCAGCAGTTGGGGGGAAGGAAGGAGCGCTGTGAAAGACCGTGTCCAGGGCATCTTGGGTAGCGTGAGGAGTTGATGGCCGGAGGCAGAGTTTTTATAAGGTGTTTCCCAGGGGGTGCTGCGACATGAACCCTAGTGGGTTGAAAGGACGGCGTATGCGCTCTGTGTCGAGGTGGGGTGTAATCGTGACCATCGGGGTCGGTCCGATCTCAGTCGCAGCGGACTGGGAATTCGCGATTGAAGCGAACCTCCTGGCAACGCAAAACGCCTACAGCAGCAATTGGGCTGGTGGGGAAGCAGGTGCTGCCTCATGGGCGTTCAATTCCCGTTCTCTGGCAGAAAGGCAACTCACCGGAAGAGTGCACAACAAGAACACGCTCAACGTCTCTTTTGGTCAGACGTATACTCAGAATAGGGAAGATCGGTCGTGGTCAGAACCGGCGACGTCGACGGATTTGATTGACGTAGAATCGATTTTTCGTGTGACATTGGGAAGATTGGTGGATCCTTTTGTGTCTGGCAGGATGGAAACTCAATTTGTTGACAAGAGAGAGCTGGGCACGAACCGATACATCAATCCGCTGAGGTTCACCGAGAGCATAGGTGCAGCGAAGGTCTTTATGAAGAAGGAAGACCGTGAGTGGAGCGGTCGTTTGGGCATAACGGCACGCCAGTACATTGACCGTGACGTCTTAATTGTACATCCTCTGGACATTATGCCTCATGCTTATAGGAGGGAAACCAAAGTGAGCACTGATTTCGGCGTCCAATTCGTAACCGACTTCAGAACACTTCTGGCTCACAGTCAAATCACTGTTGTAAGCAGGTTAGTGCTCTTTCAAGCCTTCTTATACTCCGAGGCTGATGAGCTGGAGGGGCTTTTCGATGAGGACTACTGGAAGTCTCCCGATGTCAACTGGGAGAACACTCTCACCGGTCGCATCACTGACTACTTGATGGTGAATCTCTATATCCAGCTTCTGTACGACAGAGAGATCGATCCGGGAGTGCGCTTCAAACAGACCCTGTCTCTGGGGCTGGTGTACACGCTGGCGTCGCGCGAGACTGAGAAGTAGTGTCGAGGTGGGTGAGGTTATCAGTATGTCACAAAGAAGGGAGGTGGTATGAAAGGAACAGGCAATTGCGAAGAGCTGAACTGCACAGTGGCAGAGAAAGGAGCACAATTATGATGAAAGAGTTCAAGGAATTCGTGATGCGCGGGAACGTGGTTGACATGGCCGTCGGGATCATAATTGGTGCAGCCTTTGGTACGATCGTTAAGTCGCTCGTCTCCGATGTCCTCATGCCACCGATCGGGCTGCTGTTGGGGAATGTCGACTTTGCTAACCTTTTCGCTATTCTAAAGGAAGGTGCAGCTGCTGGGCCCTACGCGTCGCTGGCTGACGCTCAAACAGCAGGTGCAGTCACGGTCAACTACGGAACCTTCATAAATACGATTATCAGCTTCTTCCTAATCGCCTTCTGTGTCTTTCTTCTTATCCGTCACGTCAACAAGTTAAGGCGGGAGGAAGAAGTACCAGCGGAGCCGACTACGAAAGACTGTCCGTACTGCCTGTCGAGCATCCCCATCCGGGCTACGCGCTGTGCACACTGTACTTCTGAGCTGAAACCTGAGTAGTTCAAGTGGCGTGTCGATTGGATGGTCAGTTCTTTTCGCGTGATGGGAGGCGACGAGTGGAGATATGGAGAACCTTGAATACCGCAGTGCATTGCAAAAAAGGAGGTAGAATGAAAAAGTCATTGGCACTATCTTCAGTACTCCTCGCAGTCCTCATCCTGGGATGTACAGAAGAGCAGATAACAAGTCCACCAGAGGAACTTTCTCCTCCACTGGGTCTGGTCAGTGTGACGGGGCATGAGAAAGTCACCCTCTTCTGGTGGTGCAGCAACTACGAGGATAATTTGAATGGATACATCATTTACTACAAAGAAGGCGCAACCACCAACCAAGATCCGCAGGAGACGATTCCCACTGGATTTGAGGTAATCGTCAGAGACACGGTGGCGGCGCCCAGTGCCGGTCAAAGGTGGGTGGACGTAGTAGAAGGTCTGGAAAATGGAGTTACGTACTCTTTCCTCGTCGTGGCTGCCATGGAGGACTGGGGTACGATCAGTCATACGAGCAACATCGTAGAGGATACCCCGCGCGAAGAGACCGCAACCGAGACTACCATCTATGCGTATCAGTCTAATCCAACACAGGCCGGATTTGAGCTTTCAGACTTCACCGTTGTCAGCTGTGCAGGATTGGATGCGAATTACGACACACCCTCAGGTACCGGGGACATAATGTGCGAAAGATTCGATATCTTAGCGGGAACGCGGGCATGGATAGACGGGATAAATGGAGGCGAGATTCAGGATCTTGGTTACATGAGTGACTGGAATGACGCTGATAGAGCACCTGCCAGCGGTTATGCGTCCACAGGCCATTCGCTTGAGGCGATTGCGACGCACGTCTATGCCATAAAGACAGGAGACAATCACTACGGGAAGATTCATATCACTGGGGTCGATGGCCTCAATCACAGTTGGATACGGTTCAAAGCCGCATATCAACCAGATCCGAATAACCGGGAGTACAGGTGATACAAGGGGGCGCTGCCCCCTTGTATCACCTGCTTGTACAACCTTCCTTCTCAAGATAGAGAACTGCTTTCTTCACGCTATCCTCTCGTAAGCAAAGAACACACACCCAAATTGGCATGTCCACTTGACTGGCCTTCAGTGGTTTTATAGGCTAAAGCGTTCTGTGACATCAGGAGAACCCGTGGAGATGCTCGGGCTGCTTCTGTCTGAATTGAAAGGTCTCTCACCGAACGGGCGTGTTGCTCGATGCTGACTTAGAGGAGACAGAAGCCATAGAGATGCGAGCGGTCAGAATTCTCAATCTGATTGGAGAATAGATGAACGAGACAATAGAGAAGGGCAAACAAGTGATAAGGTTGGAGGGAGAAGCAGTACTTGCTCTCCAAGATCGAATCGGAAATGAGTTCGTCCGGGCGGTGAATGCGGTGGCCAAGAACAAAGGGAGAGTCATCGTAATAGGTATGGGGAAATCGGGAATCATCGGAGAGAAGATAGCGGCAACCTTTCGTTCTGTGGGGATACCAGCATTTTCCCTTCATCCTGCTGAGGGAGTGCACGGAGACCTCGGTTTGGTAGCCAAGAATGATGTCGCGATTATAGTCTCAAAAAGTGGAGAAACCGAGGAGATTCTAAGGCTCATTCCAATTCTGAAAGAGATAGGCGTGTTGGCGATCTGCATAACGGGAAATGTGAAGTCCCAGCTCGCTCAGCTGAGTGACATCGTCCTGGACTCGTCAGTCAAAGAAGAGGCGTGCCCTTACGACCTCGCTGCGACCACATCGTCAACGGCTGCGCTGGCGCTTGGAGACGCGCTCGTAGTATCAATGATGCACAAGAAGGAATTCAAACCGGAGAGTTTTGCATTCCTCCACCCTGGCGGCGCTGTGGGCAAGAGGTTGAGAATGAAGATTGAGGAGATAATGCTTACAGGGACCTATGTCCCGATCATTTCGTACGATAGCTCTATGAAAGAAGCAGTTCTTGAAATGACCTCGAAGAGAGGAATCACAAGTGTAGTGAACGGAGACGGGAGGGTGATTGGGGTAATAACGGATGGGGATCTTCGTAGGCTTCTCGAAAAGACCGAGAACATCTTTGAGTTAAGACCTCAGGATGTGATGAGTCGGACTCCGAAGACTATGAAGAAGGATGAGCTGGCGTCCGCCGCCGTTAGAAAGATGGAGAAACACGGAATAACTGCACTCGTCGTGACCGATGATGATGAAAAGCCCGTAGGTATAGTGCATCTCCATGATCTTATGAGAGAGGGTATCGTGTGAGGAGGTCAAGTGAGCGAGAAGCTACTCATTGAGCTCTCGAAACCGGGGAGGAAAGGATACTCGCTCCCGTCGCTCGATGTTCCCGAAAGGGATGTTACGGAGCTCATACCTCGGAGCGAGTTGAGGCACAAGCGGGCTTCTCTGCCAGAGCTTTCGGAAGTGGATGTGGCGAGGCATTTTGTGCGTCTGTCCCAATTGAATCATCATGTGCTAAAGGGTTTCTATCCGCTTGGTTCCTGCACAATGAAGTACAACCCTGTAGTGAATGAGTATCTATCGCGGAACGAGAGATTCCTCAATCTTCACCCTCTGCAGGCGGAAGAGACTGCGCAGGGAGCCATGGAGATCATGTATGAACTCGGCAGAATTCTGTGTGAGATATCGGGTATGGATGAGATCACAATGCAACCGGCGGCCGGCGCGCACGGAGAGCTCACCGGAATAATGATAATGAATGCATACCAGGGAAGACAGGGGAATCCTCGCTCCAAGATAATCATTCCAGATTCTGCTCATGGGACCAATCCGGCCTCTGTGAAGATGGGTGGGTATGAAGTGGTGGAGATACGTTCGACTCCCCAGGGATTGGTAGACCTCGATGCACTCCATTCAGCTATGGATGAGGAAGTTGCAGGCATGATGTTGACCAATCCCAATACTCTTGGATTATTCGACACTCACGTGTTGGGCATCTGCGAAATAGTCCATGAGAAGGGCGGTTTGATGTACCTGGATGGCGCGAATCTGAATGCTCTCTGCGGCATAAATCGTCCAGGGGAGGATGGCTTCGACATCGTCCATTTCAATCTTCACAAGACATTTGCGACACCTCACGGAGGTGGGGGACCCGGTTCAGGTCCGCTCGGCGTGAAGAACAGACTGGCCCGTTTTCTCCCGGTCCCTGTAGTCCGAAAGAACGACGAACGGTACCATTTTGACTACGACGTTTCTGACTCAATCGGGCAAATACATACTTTCTATGGCAATTTCAACGTTATGATAAAGGCGTATGCATACTTGAGGATGATGGGAACCCAGGACTTGAGGGAGATGAGCGAGTGCGCAGTCATCAATGCCAACTACGTGATGCGTAGCCTTCAAGATCTCTACTATGTGCCCTATCCCCAACACTGCATGCACGAATGCATACTGTCGGGGAAGCTGCAGAAGACAAAGGACGTGAGGACTCTGGATATAGCCAAGAGACTGCTCGATTACGGAGTGCATGCCCCTACAGTCTATTTCCCTCTGATTGTGCCGGAAGCGCTTATGATAGAACCGACTGAAACAGAAAGCAAGGAAAGCTGTGAGCAATTCGTCCGTGCGATGAGAGAAATTGCCAGGGAAGCAAATGAGACTCCGGAGCTCGTGAAGAGTGCTCCTCACACCACTCCGGTGGGGAGACTGGACGAGGCGAAGGCGGCGAAAGATCTTGACATTTGCTGGTGTTCGGAGTCGAATGGGTAACACAGTTCGATTGATTTCCGCGGATGTGGCCTATAGAGGCTTGTCGAAAGGCTTAGCTCTCCTCATTGCCTTGTCGAAGTTTGTAGTGGCAGACTTTGCTATGAGATACCATATTTGCGGTAACATGGTCTGAACCCTATGACTTTCTGAGAGAGATGGACTGTCAGTGAAAATCATCACGCTGCGTCACATACCTGACTACGAGGAGAGAAAGAACCTGGGAAGAGCTCCCATAGACGGGGTTACGATTCTCTTGAATCGAGTGCCAGACTACAGCGAGAGAGTAATCTTGAGTAAGATGGAGAACCTCATGGGAACCAAGATCTTTCTTGACCACGTGCCCGACTATCTTGAGGGAATGGAGCTACACAATGTTCACGTGCCATACTCCCTGGCGATTTACCTGGAAGGAGCTCCTTCATATGAGGAGAGAAAGGCCTTGTGTCGCCTGCTCCCCAGGGATTTGATGATATGGTTTGACCATGTGCCGGACTACGAGGAGAGAAGATCTCTGAGGAATACGCCCCTGCCCTTTGAAATGGTGGTCGTGCTGGATCGTATACCAGAGCACGAGGAGCGCAGGGGGCTCCAGAAGTGAGACTGCGATTTCACCCTGTACATTGTCCTCGCGCACGTCCCTGGTTACAGAGAAAGAGAAGACTTGAAGAAGATCGACTGCGATTACGTTATCGTCTCCTCAGAGCTTGAGGCGAAACACGAATTCTTTCTTCGATGCAACGTGAGTGAATTCCTCTCGTCGCCGAATCCCTGAAAAGCCACTTGTCGTGAAGGAAGGTG
>SMTZ1_10008765_pt1 | contig 18585 bp, 14 predicted proteins | sample DeeMarSWOR136_30_FD_25667 | JGI IMG/M metagenome (IMG submission 25667)
CCGCGCAGGATCCTGTGGTGAACAGCGGGCAGCTCTGCGTGAAGGGACGGTTTTGTGTTACGGAACTGGTCAACCATCACCGACGTCTCCGCAAACCCCAGCGACATCAAAACGGCACCGAGGTGGAGCTCTCCTGGAATGAGGCCATCGAGGCAGCCGCCGCAGAGCTCTCGGTTTGCGCTCCGAAGCAATTTGGCATGCTGATTTCGCCCAACTGCAGCAACGAAGATTTGTACATCGCACAAAAATTTGCCCGCGTGGCCATGGGTTCACCGAACATCGACAGCTCTACCAGAACATTCTATGGGCATGGTTTCAGCGCCTACCTCGATCTGTTTAGGCAATCAGCTCCCCTTGCCGATCTGGAAAAGTCTTCAGACATCCTCTGTGTGGGATTGGATGCCAGATTTGGCCGGTCGGTGGTGGGCGTTGCTCTCCGCAAAGCGATGAAACGAGGAGCGAGGATCGTCACCATCAATCCGCGGCCTCACAACCTGGCCCTCATGGCTGACATCTGGTTGAAACCCATCCTCGGCGCGGAAGCAGGCCTGCTTCGTTCGCTTGTGAAGATGACCGAACGCAAAAACAGCACCTCACGGACCAGGGCGAAAGGGCAAGGCAGAGGTCTCACCCAGGACCTCCTTACGGTTGCGGAGATGCTCAAGAATGCCCATTCCCCAGCAATACTCGTCGGCTCAGAGTTTCTGCAACATGACAAGAGCTGGCAGATTTTTGAGCTGGTGGGGAGATTAGCCCAGAATGTTGGCGCCAGGATCCTGCCCCTGCCAGCTCAGAATAACTTGTTGGGCTCAATACTCATGGGGACCTACCCCGAGATTCTTCCCGGTGGTTTCTCTTCTGCGGATGAAAAGAAAGCTAGACAATTTAAGAAAAGCTGGTCTGTCAACCTGGCCCAGTTCTCCACCGGATGGAATGCCAGCGCACTTTCTACGGGGCCCAGGCTGAAAGTTCTTTACCTTATTGGGGAAAATCTACCGGGCTTTGATCAATTGGCCGATTTCACCATTTATCAGAATATCTACTCCCCGGATTCTCCGACCGTAGATGCACTGGTATTACCCTCGGCGGCCTTTACCGAGGCGGACGGGACGTTCATCAACGGTGAGGGACGCATTCAGCGAGTGAGAAAGGCCGTGAACCCCCCCGGAGATGCCCTTCCCGATTGGGAGATTCTATGTCGAATTGCCCGCAAGATGGGCAAGAAAGGATTTGATTTCTCCTCTGCTGGTCAGATTCACAGGGAAATCTCCCGCTCTGTTATGAACTTGGGGAGATTTCACAGACCGAAACGAAAACCTGTTCCCCTGACGTGGCAGGGGAGAGTGAATGTTTCCCGGCCAAAGCCCTCCGGAAAAGTTAAGGATGGTAAACAAATTCCCTTCCTTCTCCATGCTTCCAGCGCTGAACACGTTTACCGCGGTTTTCTCCTGACCGCCTTTGTGGAGGGGGCTAGACAAATATTCCCCCAGGATATGGTAGACATAAACCCGAAAGATGCACAGAAAAAAGGGATCTCTCAAGGTGACGCCGTGGTGGTCTCCTGTGAACGCTTCCAGGAAACCTGGACCGCCAACATCGTGGACGAACAGCCACCGAGAACGCTGCATGTCACACTTCACCAGAGTGCATCTCTGGGAGCAAATCCCCATAGAGTGAAAGTAAAGAAAAAAGATGTTTAAGATTATAGAAAGCCAGATGGTCGTGCCCAATATGCACCTCTTGGTCGTGGAGGCGCCAGCCGTCGCCCGCCAGATGAACCCGGGCCAATTCGTGATCTTGCGATCCGAGGAGGATGGTGAGAGAATCCCGCTATCCGTCTCTGATTGGGATGCGAAGGCAGGGACCGTCACGGTCGTTTTTTTAAACGTGGGCCACTCGACGAGCACATTGGCCTCCCTGGAGAGCGGAATGAACATTCCCTCTGTGGTAGGTCCCTTGGGCAATCCAACAGAAATAGACAAATTTGGCACAGTTTTGTGTCTGGGAGGCTGTTATGGAATCGGAAGCCTCTATCCCATAGCCCGGGCTCTGAAGGAGAAGGGCAACAAAATCGTCACCGTCATCGAAGCCAGAAGCTCATTTCTCTTCTACTGGGAGGATAGGCTCCGCGAAGTCTCCGATCAGCTCTTCCACATCACACGGGACGGAACAAAGGGCTCCAGGGGCCATGTGAGCAGACTTCCCGAGATCATCAAGGCCTGGGGGCAATCCGTTGACAGGATGATCATCAACGGTTGTACCTTCCTTTTGAAGAGGGGGTCCGACGTCAGTCGATCCATGGGCATCAAGACCGTGGTCAGCCTGAATCCCATCATGATCGATGGCACGGGGATGTGTGGTGTGTGTCGGGTCACCGTGGCCGAGGCCACGAAATTCGCCTGCGTGGATGGCCCTGACTTCGATGGCCATGAAGTAGACTGGGCGGAGCTTCTGCAGCGTCGCAAACAGTATGTAGCGGAAGAAAGCGTTTCTTTCAGAACGAGCAGGTGTGAAGAGCATGCCAGGAGACCTTAGAGAAAAACTGTATGTCTCAACCAAGAGGAAAAAAGCTGGACTTGCACAGGAGGGAGATGCCTAAACAGGCTCCCGAGGTGCGCAGGCGCAATTTCGATGAGGTGGCCCTGGGATATCTCGCCGAGACCGCCGTGCAGGAGGCCAAGCGCTGTTTGGGGTGCAAGAAGCCAAAGTGTGTTTTGGGCTGTCCAGTGGAGATCGACATCCCTGGATTTATCCAGTCCATCGCACAGCGGGACTTCGTCGCTGGGGTTCGGATATTAAAGGAGAAGAACTGCCTTCCGGCCGTGTGTGGTCGAGTCTGTCCCCAGGAAGAGCAGTGCGAGGAAATTTGCGTGCTCGTCAAAAAGGGCGGTCAGATTGCCATCGGTCGCTTGGAGCGGTTTCTGGCGGATTGGGAAGCGGGGCAGGGTGAGCCAGAAATGCCGCAGATATCTGCGCCGACTGGAAGGAAGGTGGCCGTGATAGGTGGGGGTCCAGCGGGACTTACCGTTGCTGGTGACCTGATTAAATTGGGACACCATGTGACCATCTTCGAGGCGCTGCATAAGATGGGCGGCGTGCTGGTGTATGGTATCCCGGAGTTTAGGCTTCCCAAAGCCATCGTGCAAAGAGAGATTGACTATCTGAAAAAAATGGGCGTCGAATTGGTCACGGACTTCGTCGTCGGGAAAACCAGAACGGTAGATAGCCTTCTGGAGGAGTATCATGCCATATTTGTCGGCTCGGGAGCTGGCCTGCCCTGGTTTATGAATATTCCCGGGGAAAACCTGAACGGCGTTTACTCGGCCAATGAATACCTGACCAGGATGAACCTGATGAAGGGTTTTCAATTTCCTCAATTTCCGACGCCCATTAAAGATCACAGCCGTGTCGCGGTTATCGGAGGCGGAAATGTGGCCATGGATTGCGCCAGAACAGCCCTTCGGCTGGGCGCAGAAGCCAGGATCATCTATAGGAGATCTCGGCAGGAGCTTCCCGCCCGTCTGGAAGAGATCGAGAATGCCGAAGAGGAGGGAGTCATTTTCGATTTTCTGACCTTGCCCATTCGATACATGGGCGATGAGAATGGCTGGGTGAGGAAGATCGAGTGCCTGAGGATGAAGCTGGGCGAGCCCGATGCCTCCGGCAGGAGAAGACCCGTGCCCATCGAGGGTTCTGAATTTATTCTGCCCATGGACGCCGTCATATGCGCCATCGGAAACAGTCCCAATCCACTCATCGCAGCAACCACCCCAGGGCTGGAAGTAGGCAAAAGGGGGAACATCGTGGCCGATGAGGAGACCGGCAGGACCTCCAAGGAAAGGGTGTGGGCTGGAGGAGACGTGGTCACCGGGGCGGCTACCGTCATCCAAGCCATGGGAGCCGGGCGAAAAGCCGCCAGATCCATCCACGAGTACCTCTCGGGCTTGTGATCACGATCTCGATTACCCCCTAGGATAGCTGAAACGAGATTATGTTTAGCTGCGCCAGGGTCGTTTCCATGTAACAAGCGGTATTTTTTTTCGTAGAATTGACATGACGCTGCCATGAAATAGCATGCGAAGAGGACCGAACATGGTGTAATGGGAACAAAGAGCCCTCTCAAAGAAGGAGGAGGAAATATGGGAGGAAAGAATTGTCGTTGCGTCCTCATGGTCGTCTTAGCCGTGGCCTTGCTGACCTCGGTTGCCATGGGGAAGCCGGAAACTCTCATCCGGGATGAGATTCCCGATAAGTACAAGTGGGATCTCAGCCATATCTATCCCAGCTGGGAGGCGTGGACTGAAGATTTGGCCCAGCTAGAGACGCTTATGGACGAATATACGGCCCTGAAAGGGACCCTGGCGCAGGGACCCAAGCATCTCCTGAAGGCCTTCAAGCTTGGCGACGAGCTGGGCATGCTGCTCTATAAGGTTTACCGCTATCCAGGCTTGACCCATTCCGTGAACACCAAGGACAATGAAGTCGCTGCAAAACTGCAGCAGGTGCAGATTCTCTGGGCCAAGTTCAACATCGCCACTGCCTGGTTCGACCCAGAGCTGCTCTCCATCCCTTGGGAGACCATGGAAACCTGGCTCGATGAGACCGAAGAATTAGCTCCCTACCGGTATAACATCGAGAACCTCTACCGTCAACAAGAACACGTCCTGGATGAGGAGCAGGAACAACTGCTGTCCTATTTTACACGGTTCAACGGGACTCCCTCGACCGTCTTCCAGAAGCTCTCCACGGCCGATATCGAATATCCTAAGACAGCTCTCTCCGACGGCGACAGCCTGACCATGACGCCGGGACAATACTACAACACTTTGAACACCAACCGCAACCAGGCGGATCGGGCCAAGGCGCACAGAACCTTTTACGGAGTCTACGACGCCAACGCCAACACCTACGCGGCCATCTACGACGGCGTCCTCCAGCGCGACTGGGCTCTGGCCCAGGCTCGCAAATACGCCTCTACCCTGGAGGCGGCCCTGGACGATGATAATGTCCCCATTGAGGTGTTCCAGAATCTGGTTTCCATGGTGAAGGCCGGCACGGGACCGGTCAGGCGGTATCAACAGCTGCGTAAAGAAATCCTGGGGCTTGAGGAATACCACCTTTATGACGGCTCCATTCCTCTGGTGGATTTCGACAAGACCTACCCATATGATGACATCACCAACTGGATCGTCGATTCGGTCAAGCCCTTGGGAAAAGAGTATCATAAGAAGATAACGTCCGTTTTCGGCAAGCGCTGGATCGACGTCTACGAGAACGAGGGCAAGACGACGGGTGCCTTTTCCGCCGGCGTGTACGGTGTGCATCCCTATATGTTGATGAACTACAACGAGACTCTTGAACATGTCTTCACTCTGGCCCATGAGACTGGTCACACCATGCACACCATGCTCTCCCAGGAGAATCAGCCCTTCGCCACCTCCGACTATACCATCTTCGTGGCCGAGGTGGCTTCCACTCTGAACGAGGCCCTCTTGCTGGATTATATGTTCCAACGAACAGATGATCCCAAGGAGCGGATTGCCCTGTTGCAGCAGACCATTGATAACCTGGTGGGCACTTTCTACACCCAGGTTATGTTCGCCGACTACGAATGGCAAGCCCACCAGTTGGTCGAGAAAGGCCAGCCCATCACGGCCGATGTTCTCAGTGAGCTATATACCGGCCTGTTGAAGGAGTACTACGGGGATAACCTGACGCTGGAGGGCGATCTGTATGGCTCCACCTGGGCGCGCATCAGCCATTTCTATTATGGCCCTTATTACGTGTACAAGTACGCCACTTGCTTTGCCTCCTCGGCCCAGCTCATTGGGGAAATCACCTCCGGGGATACAAAGACTCGTCAGAAAGCACTAGATCGCTACCTAACGCTGCTGAAGTCCGGGGGCAACGACTACCCCATGGAGCAACTCAAGAAGGCTGGCGTGGATTTGACGGAGCCGGCCACCTTCCAGGCGGTTATCGACCATCTTGACGATCTGGTGACGCGTCTGGAGGCGGAGTTGGCCAAGATCTAGCTCATGTTACCGCTGAAACCGATTGCGTGACCGTGTTTGAGGAAAGCCTCAGCTACAAGAGTAGCCGGGGCTTTCCTGCAACTGGCCCCCAGCATCGTGACGGTAATGAGGTTTAAAAATAGGACCGTGAACAAGCTGAGGTGATGCTTCTTGAGATAACGGTGAAGTTAGCTCAAGTTCTTTGAATTAAGCCTGATGCTCGATTCCCTATGCGCATCCGTCCGCGGCCATTTTCGCGAATCGAAGATGACAACTGGGCGTTTTCGTGCTCCCTTCCGGTCGATATCTAAGGCCACGGGAGAGCAGAGGATGTCTCAAAAAAAGGCTTGACATTTTTCAGATAGTTCAGTAGATTATTATCACAGAAGTATATCGAATCATTCTGTTATCTTATTTTCAGCATATTCTCAAGAAGGTCCTTGACATCCTCAGCAATCAATTATAAGTATATCTGCTTGATAATCGGGCGATTAGCTCAGGTGGTTAGAGTGCTTGCTTGACATGCAAGAGGTCACTGGTTCGAATCCAGTATCGCCCACCATGTTACCGATGCACGAAAAGAGATTTCTCTGGGGATTTCTGCAAAAATTGAGATGAGAGCGAGATGGGGGGCGAGCCTTTAAGCCATTGGTTTCAAACCGTGGCTTGTTGCGGTCTCGCCCGCCATTTTTTTAAATGCGAGGGCAGAAGGATTGGCCAAAATTAAGGTGAAGTTCTCGGATGGCTCAGAAGGCAGCTTTGAGTCGGGAACTTCTCTCAGCAAAATACTTCAGCAGAAAAACTCTTCTCTTTCTGGTCGAGCTTTAGCTGCCAAGGTCGATGGACAGCTGGTGGACCTCAACCACGCCTTAGGCCAGGACGCAACCGTAACCTTTGTGACTTTTGAAGATGAAGAAGGAAGAGATGTGTTCTGGCATAGCTGCGCTCATGTTATGGCTCATGCGGTGAAAGAACTCTTTCCCTCTGCCAAGCTGGGCATTGGCCCGGCCATCGCCAGTGGCTTTTATTATGATTTTGATGTCGCAGATCCTTTCAGTCCCCAGGATCTTGAAGCCATCGAGGCTCGCATCGCGAAGATTATCAAGGCGAATTTGCCATTGATAAGAGAGGTCATTTCCAAGGAGGACGCCGCCAGTATCTTCCGGGGATTGGGAGAGACTTACAAACTGGAGCTCCTCTCAGAACTTGAAGATGAGCAGGTCAGCGTTTATAGTCAGAATGGCTTTCGCGACCTCTGTCGCGGCCCGCATGTCCCCACCACAGGGCGGCTGGGCCACGTGAAACTACTGGGTGCGGCCGGAGCGTATTGGAGAGGAGACGAGCGAAATCCCGTTTTGCAGCGTATTTATGGGATTGCGTATCCCCGTAAGTCGGATCTCGAAAGGCACCTGAAACGATTAGAGGAGGCCAAGAAAAGGGATCACCGGAGGCTGGGTCGTCAACTTGATCTGTTCAGCTTTCATCCGGAAGCACCGGGTTTTCCCTTCTGGCATCCCAAAGGGCTGATTCTCTATGACCAGATCGTCGCATATTGGAAAAAAGTGCACCGACGTGAGGGATACCAATTGGTCAACACGCCTCTGATGCTCTGTGATGAGCTCTGGCGCTGCAGCGGACACTGGGACAACTACAGGGAAGCTATGTACTGCACCGAAATTGATGGCATCGGCTATGCTATAAAGCCCATGAACTGCCCCGGCGGGTTGTTAATCTACAAAAGTTCTCCTCATTCTTACAGAGATCTGCCCTTGAAGATGGGAGAGTTAGGTCTTGTGCATCGCCACGAGAAGCACGGAGTTTTGCACGGCCTCTTTCGCGTACGCCAATTCACTCAGGATGATGCCCACATTTTCTGTCTACCCGAGCAGGCCCAGGATCAGGTCATCGAAGTGATCGATTTATCCCTCGAGATATATAAGACCTTCGGATTTCGGGAAGTGCACGTGGAGCTTTCCACGCGCCCTCGAAAATCCATAGGGTCTGATGAGATGTGGGCCAGGGCAGAAGAGACATTGCGAAGCGCCCTGAGCAGAAAAGAGATATCCTTCGAGCTCAACCCGGGAGCAGGCGCTTTCTATGGCCCCAAAATCGATTTCCATATTGAGGATTCGCTCTCCCGACGTTGGCAATGCGGTACCATACAGCTGGATTTCTCTATGCCGGAGCGGTTCGATTTGGACTATATGGGCAGCGATGGGGAGAAACACCGGCCAGTGATGATTCACAGGGCCATTTTAGGTTCTTTGGAGCGGTTCATCGGGATCATCATCGAGCACTATGGTGGCGACTTTCCACTCTGGTTGGCGCCCGTGCAAGCCAAGGTGATTCCCATCAGTCGCGATCATGTGGACTATGGTGCTCAGATCACCAGCCTCCTGGAGGGGCAAGGACTTCGCATCGAGATAGACAAACGGGATGAGAAGATGGGCTATAAGATCCGAGACGCTGAAACCCTCAAGGTGCCCTATATGCTCGTTGTAGGGGAGAAGGAAGCATCCGCCCGTACCGCTTCGTTGCGTCTGAGACACAAAGGAGACATAGGCGCCCTAAGCTTGGACGATGTGATCCTACGTCTGAAAGAGGAGATCTCCAACAAGACATAGGATTCGATTCACACTTTTACAAGGAGGGGTAACGATTTTAAAACAGGTCCGTATTAACACGCAGATTCGGGTTCCTCAAGTGCGTCTTATTTCATCTGATGGGAAACAAATCGGTATCGTCAATATCAAAGATGCCTTGAGCATGGCTGATGAGCAGGACCTGGATTTGGTGGAGGTGGCACCCAATTCTAAGCCCCCGGTTTGTCGAATTTTGGATTACGGTAAGTACAAATATGAACAGAGTAAGCGGGCTAAAATGGCTCGTAAGAAACACCATTTTATGCATCTGAAGGAAGTCAAACTCAGGCCCAAAATCGAAGATCACGACTTCCAGTTCAAACTGGATCACGCCAGAAAGTTTCTCGTTTCGGGGAATAAAGTGAAGGTGACCGTGTTCTTTCGAGGCCGCGAGATTACTCATGCGGAATTTGGAAAAAAATTACTGGAGAGGATGTTGGGAGAATTGGAGGATGTGGCTACCGTGGAGCGTCCCCCTATTTTGGAAGGACGTAACATGGTGATGGTTATGATTCCAAAACATTGAGATTGTGGGAGAGGTACAATGCCGAAAATCAAGACCAATCGGGGCGCGGCCAAACGCTTTAGGAAAACGGGATGTGGCAAGCTTAAGAGAAAGAAAGCCTACGCCAGTCATATTATGACAAAAAAGAGCTCAAAGAGAAAAAGGGCGTTGAGGAAAAGCGATTTGGTACACAGCACCGATGCAAAGAAAGTGAGCAGACTTCTTCCCTCGTCTTCGTGAATGTTTGAGTTTTGAGATTCAATCGGCGAGATACTTTTCTTTGGAGTAAACTATGCCAAGAGTGAAGAGCGCGGTGGCCTCACGGGAGAGAAGAAAGAGGGTTCTAAAGGCGGCCAAGGGTTATCGTGGCGGACGCAGCAAGCTGTATAGAACAGCCAGGGAGAGCGTCAATAGGGCTCTTTTATACGCCTATCGAGGCAGGAAACTCAGAAAAAGAGACATGCGCAGACTGTGGATTGCCAGGATCAACGCGGCAGCGAGGTTAAACGGCTTATCGTATAGCAAGTTCATCAAAGGTCTAAAAGGGGCGGGAATTACATTAGACCGAAAGATCCTGGCAGAGCTGGCCGTCAAGGATGCCTCGGTGTTTGCTGAAATTGCTCGAGCAGCCAAGAAGCACCTCTGAGTCAGCAGAAGGCGGGATGGGTAGGGTGGCGAAAGGGCCGCGAGCGTTTGCCATGCATGGTTCGGCGCTGGGCACTTCGCCCATGACATTCCGTCTTTTCTTATTTCTGACAAATCTCTGTCCAAAGGGTGAGCTATGACATGCGAGACGAGCTAGAACAGGCCGGCCGTCAGGCCTTGGAAGAGATTTCCCGGGCAAAAAACGAATCTGAGCTGGAACAAGCCAGAATTCGCTTCTTGGGCCGGAAAGGCAAGGTCACTCTCCTGTTGCGAAGTTTGGGTGATCTTTCAGATTGGCCCAGAGAGTTCAGGCCCTGGGATCCCAGGTTCGAGAAGCTGTCCCTTCTCTGGATATCACCCTGCCGGGACGTAAGTGGTGGACTGGGGGACTGCATCCCCTCACTCAGGCAACTCAGGAGATCGTTGAGATCTTCACATCCCTTGGATTTCGGGTGGCCACCGGTCCTGAGGTGGAGACGGAATATTATAATTTCGAGGCCTTGAATTTCCCCAAGGATCATCCCGCCAGAGACATGCAAGACACGTATTATCTGGGGGATGACCTGTTGCTGAGAACACACACCTCGCCGGTGCAAATCCGGGTGATGGAAAGCCAAGGTCCCCCTGTTCGCGTGGTGATGCCAGGACGAGTTTACCGCAACGAGGAGATCAATCCCAGGAGCTTCACCGTCTTCTACCAGGTAGAGGGACTCTATGTAGATCAGCATGTGACCTTTGGTGATCTCAAGGGAGTCCTGGCCGCCTTTGTGGAGCGGTTCTTTGGACCCAAGACCTCTCTTCGGTTTCGACCCAGCTTTTTTCCCTTCACCGAGCCCAGCGCCGAGGTGGACATCGGATGTTTTATCTGCCAGGGCAAGGGGTGTCGGGTGTGCAAGAGGACGGGGTGGCTGGAGATCCTAGGGGCTGGCATGGTAGACCCTGCGGTGCTAGAAGCTGTGAACTATGATCCTGAAGAAGTATCAGGGTACGCCTTTGGCATGGGTGTGGATCGGATCTCCATGTTGAGATATGGCATCGACGATATCAGGCTGTTCTACGAGAACGATCTCCGGTTCCTGCAGCAATTTTAACACAAAGGCAGTGTAGCTGATGAAAATTAGCGGACGATGGCTTCGCGATTACGTAAATATCGATATATCGTACCAGGAGCTGGCAGATAAGTTCACCATGACTGGGACGGAAATCAGCAGCGTGACCCCTCTGGGGAGCGACCTTTCCAGCGTCGTTGTGGGGAAAGTCCTCACCAAGGTGAAGCATCCTCGAGCCGATCGGCTGTCGGTGTGCCAGGTGGATGCGGGCAATAAGGTTTTCGCCGTCGTCTGCGGGGCACCCAATGTGGCCGCTGGCCAAAAGGTTCCTCTGGCCTTAGTGGGAGCCATACTCCCCGGTGGCTTCAAAATTGAAGCCCGTGAGATTCGCGGGGTTCACTCTCAGGGAATGATCTGCTCTGAGAAGGAGCTGAACATCTCCGAAGAGGCGACTGGGATTATGGTCCTTGCAGAGGACGCCCCGGTGGGAAAATCGCTTGCGGAGGTTCTCCCTCTGGAAGACGTGATCTTGGAGGCGGACCTCACGCCCAACAGACCCGATTGTCTGAGCATGGTGGGAATCGCCCGAGAAGCGGCCATCATCTGCCAGACCACATTTCGCAAACCCTCTGTGTCCGTCCCCGAGGGATCCTTGGCTGTGGAGGAGCTGGTGGCCGTTCACCTGGAAGATCCGCAGGCATGCCCCAGGTATACAGCTCGAGTCATCAAAGGAGTGAAGATTGGTCCTTCCCCTTTCTGGCTATCCCGCCGCTTGGAGGCTGTGGACATTCGCCCTATCAACAACGTCGTGGATGTCACCAATTATGTGATGATGGAGTTGGGTCAGCCCCTGCATGCCTTCGATTATAATCTGCTGGTCGGGGCTCAGATCAAGGTTCGTCGAGCCCAACAGGGAGAAGCGTTTGTGACCCTGGATGAGAAAGAGCACCAGCTGACTCCAGAGGTCCTACTGATTTGTGACGCCGAGAAACCAGTTGCCATTGGCGGCATCATGGGGGGGCTGGATTCGGAGGTGACTCCTGATACCGAGAACATCCTCCTGGAAAGCGCTTTTTTTGAACCCACGGTCATTCGCAGGGGCTCCAAAAAACTAAATATTTCCACCGAGTCTTCACAGCGCTTCGAGCGGGGTACCGATCCGAATGGAGTGGTGCTTGCTCTGGATCGGGCCGCCCAGCTCATCGCCGAGCTGGCCGGGGGAGAGGTGGCCAGGGGAGTGGTGGATCAATATCCCAGCCCCATTCAGCCTCAACAAATACCTCTGCGCGTTGGGCGCGTTAATGAGCTTTTAGGCACCAGCTTGACCCCGCAGGAGGTGACCGCTTTTTTAGTAGGCCTGGGATTCGAGGTTTCCGAAAAAGAGCCATTTCAAGTGAAGGTACCCACTTTCCGTCCCGATATCACCCGGGAGATCGACCTCATCGAGGAGGTGGCGCGCCTCCATGGTTACGATAAAATCGATGCCTCTGTTCGTGCTGGTGGGGCTCTGATGATCTCCCACGGGAAAGAACAGGAGGCAATGGCAAGGATCAAAGAGACGTTAGTCAGCCTGGGTTTTCACGAGGTGGTGACCAACAGCTTGGCTGATCCAAATTTCGTGGCATCGGTGGGTTTCTCCCAAACGCCCAGAAGGATTAAAAACCCTCTCAGCGAAGACCTCTCCGTTCTTCGCCCCAGCCTCATTCCCGGTCTTTTGCAGGTGCTGGTGCACAACTTCCATCGGAACCTGAAGGACGTTCGCATCTTCGAGCTGGGCAAGGTGTTCCATATGCCCACCGAAGAGGATCCGTTCGCGGAAAATTGGTCTCTGTGCGGGGTCCTTGCCGGAAAACGCTGGCCGGGCAATTGGGATCGACAAGCTGTCGAAGTCGATTATTACGATCTGAAGGGCCTTATGGAATCCTTCATGGATAAATTATCTATTGACAATTTCAACTTTTTGCCTTATGATGGGGGTGTGTTTCTGCCGGGAGCCTCCGCTGTTCTCATGATGGGGGAGACCCGGTGTGGATCATTGGGCCAATTAGCCTCAGAGGTGAAGTCGGTCGTTGATCTGCGAGGGGAGGTTTTTATTTTCGATCTGGATGTCTCCGCCCTGCTCCAGGTGATGACCAAAGATCATCGTTATGTGAGTCTTCCTAAGTTCCCTCCAGCGGAGAGGGACTTGGCCATAGTCGTTCCCGAAGAAGTGCTTGCCGGCGAGGTAGAACGAGCTGTTCGCCAGGCTGGTGGCGAGCTTTTAATGGAGGTCCGCCTATTCGATGTCTATCGCGGAAAACAGATTGCTACTGGAAAGAAGGGATTAGCCTATTCGCTGCGGTATCAATCGCCACATAAGACTTTAACGGACAGCGAGGTGGACAAAATCCAGCAGAAAATCACGAAGACGCTCCGCGAGAAATTTGGAGCAGTGCTACGAGGTTAGTCGAGCGAGAAGTGGATGTTCCGGTAAACCTCTCCTGGGCGAGTACTTCGAAAATGAGGTGATGCTCATGCAAATGGAGAGCTTCGATCAACTTGAAGAACGAATTAATAAAGCTGTAGAGTTGGTCGGGAAATTGAGGGAGCAAAATAAGGAGCTCAGTGCTGAAAATCAGCAGCTTCAAGCCAGAATTTTAAAGCTTGAAGAGTCTCAGAAGAAACTTCAGGAGGATCAGCGAAGGCTGAAGCAGGAGGAGAAAAAGAGCAAGCAAGTTCAGGATAAACAGACGGAGATCACCACGAAGGTTAATAAGATGTTGCAGAAATTGGACATCATCGATACTAGCCTGTGATCTTTTTATGATGTTTGAGAACCCATGAGCTGAACAACGCTGATCGTGGCGCCGGAACGATAAGGGGTTTTCTCTCTGATTCGAAAAGGCAGGGGGATTCACTGCGAATTTCTGGACAGCAACCCTGCTGATGATTCTCTTCCAATTTTTAGACCAGCTATGATGAAAGAAAAGCATACGGTGAAAGTCAACATCTTCGGAAGTGAATATCCCATAAAGAGTGAGGCAGATCCGGAGTATGTAAAAAGGGTGGCGAAGTATGTGGATCGGAAAATGCGGGAGATCTCAGATAAGGTCGACATCCGATCGACATCGAAGGTAGCCATCTTGGCTGCGTTGAACATCACCGATGAGTTATTTCGAGAAAAAGCCGATAAAGATAAGACATTTGCTGAAGTTGAGGATCGGACTGCCGAGCTGGCCGAATGGCTGAAGAAGGCCTTGCGTACTCCCTGATCCCGGGTCGACAAAGGAAGAGAATGATCAATTCGACTCACTGACTCTCAGGTAGGTTTTGAGAAGCTAAAATCCCCGCCACTGTCGCGGCAATGAGAAGCTTTGAGCCTTGATCCAAGTGGGATTCCAGCGATGAAAAACACCGTTTCGGTTGGATCAGGGTTTAAGGGCTCAAGCGTCTGGGAATGAAGGGTGGGGCTTTTTTATGGCCAGCCCGTTCGGTGGTGGTGGTGCCGTCTATAGATGGAGGGAAAGGATATGGAAAATGCGCAGCTTTTGGGTTTGTTTCCCTTGGTGGGCATGCTGTTTTTCCTGCTAGGGTGGTACGTCAGCAGGAGAATCAGTGAGGGCAAGGTAAGCAAGGCTGAGAGGTTAGCCAAGAGGATCATCACCGATGCTGAAAAGGAAGCGGAAATTAAGGTTCGCGAGGCCAAACTGGAGGCCAAGGACGAGTGGTATAAGGCCAAGATGAAATTCGAGCAGGAAACCCAAGAGAAACGGGTCGAGATCCAGCGTCTGGAAAGAAAGCTCGCTGAGAGGGAATCGAACCTGGATCGAAAAGTGGATATTCTCAGCAAGAAAGAAAAGGAGAACCAGGCCCGAGAGAAGAATATTGTGGCACGGGAACGAGCGGTTCGGGCAAAGGACGCCGAGCTATCTCGTCTCATCGAGGATCAGAACAGGCAGCTGGAGCGCATTGCTGGCATGACCAGCGATGAGGCCAAGCAGTTGCTCATGAGCAACCTGGAGACGCAGGCACGCAGAGAGGCGGCTCAGCTGGTTAAAGATATCAAAGACAAGGCTCAAATGACCGCCGATAAAGAGGCTAAAGAAGTTATCGTATCCTCTATCCAGCGGTGCGCTGCCGATCACACCGTGGAGTCCACCGTCTCAGTTGTTTCCCTGCCCAATGACGAGATGAAGGGCCGGATCATCGGAAGGGAGGGACGGAACATCAGGTCCTTCGAGACGGCTACTGGAATAGACGTCATCGTTGACGACACACCCGAGGCTGTCATTCTATCTGGCTATGATCCCATTCGCCGAGAGGTCGCCAAAATGGCCCTGGAGAGGCTGATTCTTGACGGGCGTATCCATCCTGGCCGCATTGAGGAGACGGTGACTAAGGCTGAGAGAGACATGGAAGCCATCATCTTGGAGACGGGCGAACAAGCCTGTTTTGATGTGGGTGTCGATGGGCTCCATCCGGAGATCATCAAACTTTTAGGACGATTGCGATATCGAACCAGCTACGGGCAGAACGTCTTACAGCACAGCAAAGAGGTGTCTACCTTAGCAAGCTTAATGGCTGCAGAACTTGATCTTGACAGCAAACTGGCCAAAAGAGCGGGCTTGCTCCATGATATCGGGAAAGCTGTGGATCGCTACACCGAGGGAACTCACAGCCAGATTGGGTACGAGATCGCGCAAAAATATGGCGAGGACCCTGTGGTGCTGAACTCAATTTTAGCCCATCATGAAGACGTAGCTCCATCCTCCTTGATCTCCGTGCTGGTTCAGGCAGCAGACGCTGTCTCAGGAGCTCGTCCGGGGGCTCGGCGTGAGACGCTGGAGGGATACATCAAGAGACTAGAGAGACTTGAGGAGCTGGCCGATTCTTTTCGCGGTGTGGGCAAAGCTTACGCCATCCAAGCGGGGCGGGAAATTCGTGTCATGGTGGAGCAAGAAAAGGTCGATGATGCTCAGGCAACGGAACTGGCAGAGGAGATAGCCCAGAAGATTCAAGCCGAGATGGAGTATCCTGGTCAGATTAAGGTTACGGTTATTCGCGAGGTCCGAGCCGTGGGATATGCCAAATAGACCTGATACCATGCATGGTAAAAGTGGGGAGTTCGCTGCGGATCTCCCATAGCGTTTCTCTCCGGCTGGAAAGGTCATCTCCGTGAACATCCTGTTTATTGCCGACATCGTGGGCAAACCCGGCCGTCGAGCTGTTGCTGAAATTGTTCCTCATTTAATCTCCCAGTATAAGTTGCAACTGTGCATTGCCAATGGAGAAAACGCAGCCGGTGGCTTTGGTATCACGGAGCGGGTGGTCAGAGAGCTGTGCAAAAGTGGGGTTGATGTCATAACTTCCGGCAATCATCTGTGGGACAGGAGGGAAATTTTCGACATTTTAGACCAGGATCCCTGTCTGCTGCGCCCGGCGAATTATCCTCCCCAGGTTCCTGGACGCGGTAGCTCCGTCTTTAGAGCGCTCGGAGATGTGCCCGTGGGAGTTTTAAACCTTCAGGGCAGGGTATTCATGCAAGAGATTGATTGCCCTTTTCGGGTAGCGGACCGTGAGTTGGAAACGTTGAGAAAGTTGACCAAAGTGATCGTCGTGGACATGCATGCCGAGGCAACTTCTGAGAAAGTGGCTATGGGCTATTACTTAGACGGCCAGGTGAGCGCTGTTATTGGCACCCATACTCATGTCCAGACAGCAGATGCTTGTATCCTGCCCGGAGGAACGGCCTACATCACCGATGCCGGGATGACCGGTCCCCATGACTCGATCATCGGCATTAAAAAAAAAGCGATTCTGAGGAGATTTCTGACCCAGTTACCCACCAGATTTGAGACAGCAACGGGCGACATCAAGCTCTGTGGTGTAGTTGTTGGGGTGGATGAGGATACGGGGAAGGCAAAGGCGGTTCATAGGTTAAGGATCAATTTAAGAGATTGAGATCCAGATAGATAGATGAGGGTCGCGTGCCAGCCCAAATCATCGATGGTCGAAAGATTTCTCATGAAATTCGCGAAAAACTCCGCCTCCAGGTGGAGGATATAGGCAAAAAGGGTATTCACCCGGGCTTGGCCGTTATCCTGGTGGGTGAAAATCCAGCCTCCAGCACGTATGTGCGTTCAAAAGTCAAGGTTTGTGCGGAGTTGGGGATCCACTCGGAGATCCTTCGGATGCCCGCCGAAGTGAGGTTGCCGGAGATTTTGGCGGCCATTCAGGTGCTCAATGAAAGATCCGACATCCACGGTGTGTTGGTTCAACTTCCCCTTCCCACCCACTTGGAGCCGCGGCGGGTGCTAGAGGCACTTAAGCCCATCAAAGATGTTGATGGCCTTCATCCAAACAATCTAGGCCGGCTGGCAGCCGGCGATCCCCTGTTTCTGCCCTGCACCCCAGCCGGCATCCAACAGTTGCTCCTGAAGACCGGGAACGACCCTGGTGGCAAGCACGTGGTAATCCTTGGGCGCAGCGTCATCGTGGGCAAGTCTCTGGCGAATCTTCTCCTGGCCAAGGAAAAAGGAGCCAACGCTACCGTAACCGTGTGCCATACAGCGACCAAAGATCTGGCAGTCTACTCCCGTTCTGCAGATATTTTGGTCGTGGCCATGGGACATGCCAAGGCCATCAACGGGGAGATGATTAAGAAGGGTGCGGTGGTTATCGATGTGGGTATCCATCGCCAGCAGGACGAGAAAACGCCGCGGGGGTATGTGTTAGTGGGGGATGTGGACTTTCCATCGGCTCGAGAGGTGGCCTCTTGGATCACACCCGTTCCCGGAGGTGTGGGACCGATGACCATCGCCATGCTCATGACCAACACCGTCCGAGCAGCGAGGCTTCAATGGGAGGGCCACCACTCTCCGGATTCTTAGTCTTCAGGGTGAATGAGCATGGACGAACGACATGTGTTTAGCGTCGCCGAGCTCACTGCTCAGATCAAGCATATTCTGGAGGCCAACCTGCCTGACCTTTGGGTGGAAGGTGAAATTTCCGATTTCACATGGCACCCCTCTGGCCACATGTACTTCTCCCTTAAAGATCCGCATGCTCAGCTACGCTGTGTCATGTGGAAATCGTACAATCAGCATCTTTTCTTCACCCCCAGAGAGGGAATGGAGGTCCAAACCCTAGGCAAGATAAGTGTTTATGAAAAGGGAGGCCAATATCAGCTGACCATCTCTCAAATGCATCCTGTGGGTTCTGGTGACCTACGGATGGCGTTCGAGAACCTGGCCAACAAATTAAGGGCAGAGGGATTATTCCGTCAAGAGCTTAAGAAGCCTTTGCCCTCCTTTCCCACATGTATTGGGGTGGTGACATCACCAGTTGGAGCAGCTTTACGGGATATAGCCGAAGTCATCTCTCGACGGTTTCCGCCAGCACGGATTCTCCTGCGGCCCGCCCTGGTTCAAGGAGCAGAGGCGGCTGAGCAAATCGCCACAGCAATTGAGGAGCTTAATTGTGACGGTCGCGCAGAGGTAATCATCGTGGGCCGTGGTGGCGGATCACCCGAGGATCTTTGGGCATTCAATGAGGAAAGAGTAGCCCGAGCCATTTTTGCCTCCCGCATACCGGTGGTCTCTGCCGTGGGCCACGAAATTGACATGACCATCTCCGATCTGGTGGCCGATCTCCGCGCTCCGACTCCCTCGGTGGCCGGAGAGTTGGTGGTTCCTCATCAAAGGGAAGTTTTGGCGCTTTTTAGCGTTTTCCATGCTCGAATGGCCAAGGCC
>SMTZ1_10008806_pt1 | contig 18582 bp, 18 predicted proteins | sample DeeMarSWOR136_30_FD_25667 | JGI IMG/M metagenome (IMG submission 25667)
GAACATCAGAAAGATTTCCCTGAGTTCCCGCGATCTGCTCTTCGTGAGCTTGAACCTCATCACCGTCGTCCTCGGTTTCGTTCAGCCCCTCGTGAACAAGGGCGTGGTGGGGGACCGGGATTTCCTGGTCCACGAGAAGGGCAAGGGTATCGTCGTTCGGAATGTCCAGACTCAAACGGAGAGGGTAAGACGCCAACTGGATACCATTATTGATTCGACCCAAGCCGAGGCGATTATCAAGCAGAAGGCCAAGGCCTTGTCAGGGACTACCGGCAGGGAGCTGAGGCCTGTTTTGGTAAAAATAGCCTCGCACCTCATAGAGCCCAATTTGACCTTCAATCGCAATGAGACGGAGGCGCGCAAGACCGCGGCATTTCATGAGGTTAAACCCGTGTTGTTTCAGATCAAAAAAGGTGAAATGTTGGTCAGGGAGGGCGAAAGGATAACGGAGGAGCATCTGGTAAAACTGAGGGCCCTTGAGGCGTTGAGGAAAGAATCGAATGTGCTCCTCATCACCGTGGGGTTGTTCTCCCTCATCCTGATGATTGTGTATCTCCTCTATACGTTTTCAGCCAAGAACATCAGAAAGATTTCCCTGAGTTCCCGCGATCTGCTCTTCGTGAGCTTGAACCTCATCACCGTCGTCCTCGCCGTAAAGCTCTTCATCTTCGTCTCGGGATCGGTTGAGATGAACTTCTTATATTTCTCCTCATCATCCTACTACTACCTCCTCCCAGTGGCCGCGGGGGCGATGCTGACGCGCATTGTGATCAATTCAGAAGTGGCCGTCATGTATGCGGTCATGGCCGGGATATTTTCGGCCATTCTCCTGGACGACAACCTCTTCTTTTTCATGTACCTGTTTATCGGGGGGATTGTGGGGGCCAATGGCGTGGCCCGATGCGAGCAGCGAAGCGCCCTCATAAAGGCCGGAATACATGTGGGGGTAGCCAATGCCCTGTTGATCGTCTTTTACGAGATGTTCAGGGGAACCCTCTTTGGATTGGAAGTCCTCTTCAATTGTGGCTTCGGTTTTGTCGGGGGGATATTGAGCGCCGTCATCGTCTTGGGGACCACCCCCATCGTGGAGGCGATCTTCGGTTATACGACCGACATTAAATTGCTGGAGCTCGCCAACCTGGAGCAGCCCATTCTCAAGGATCTGGTTGTCCAGGCGCCGGGAACCTACCATCACAGCATTATCGTCGGGGGCCTTGCCGAAGCGGCGGCAAAGGCCATCAGCGTAAACCCACTGCTGGCAAGGGTGAGTGCCTATTACCATGACATCGGGAAAATCAAGAAGCCCCTCTACTTCTCCGAGAACCAGGGGGGGAAGAGGAACCCCCATGACAAGTTGTCCCCGAGCATGAGCAGCCTCATCCTCAATGCCCACGTAAAGGATGGCGTGGATCTGGCCAAAAAACAGAAACTAGGAAAGAAGATCCTCGATATCATTCAACAGCACCACGGGACGAGCCTGAGTTCCTTCTTTTACCAGAAGGCAAGGGAAAAGGGGAATCCAGGGGTAGAATCCATCGACGAAAAGGACTTTCGGTATCTGGGGCCGAAACCCCAGACCAAGGAGGCGGGCATCGTGATGCTGGCCGACGCCGTGGAAGCCGCGTCCAGGACCCTGTCCGAACCCACACCGTCTCGGATCAAAGGGCTGGTCCGCAAGATCATCAATAATATCTTCAGCGATGGGCAGCTGGAGGATTGTGAGTTGACCCTCAAGGACCTCCACCATATCGAGGAGAGCTTCGACCGGATCCTGACGGGAATTTTCCACCAACGGGTCGAATACCCGGATTCTCACGAGGAGAACAATACCGCAAAAAAGGAGGGCGATGAAGGTACTTATTCAAGATCGACAAAACCTCACAAGGCTCGACAGAAGAATGATCAGAAGGCTGGCCCGGACCATCCTAAGGGAGTTGAATCACCCGGATAGAGAGATCGGTATCCTTTTTGTTGATGATCGACAGATCAGGGATCTCAATGAGAGATATCTGAAGAAAAAGCGCCCCACCAATGTTATTTCCTTTCCCATGGCCCAAGGGGAGTTCTCCGAAATCAATCCCCAATTGTTGGGAGATGTGGTCATCTCCGTGGAAACCGCGATTAAAGAGGCTCGGGCATCGGGCTTGAGCCTTGAAGAGGAAATCGCCTTCCTCCTCATTCACGGTATCCTTCACCTCCTGGGCTACGATCATACCGGGGAGGATCGGCAACGGATGGCGGCGATTCAAGAAGGGCTCTTTAAGAGATTAGGCCCCATTTTTGCAACCGAACCCAAGGATATTCGGCCCAAACCACCAGAAGGAGCGTGATGATCCCTGGAGGATGATTCGAAAAGCGGCCTGCTGAACAAATTGGCGGGATTGTGCTCGCGTTTCTTCCGATATCGAAAGCAACCGCTCTCCGAAGAGGATATCCAATCCATCATCGATGTCGGTGAAGAGGAGGGGGTGATCGACCAGGAAGAACACGAGATGATCCACGGGATTTTCGAGCTCAAGCAGGCCGTTGTCCGTGAAGTGATGATTCCACGGACGGATATCAAATGTGTTTCCACCAAGGCCAAAATCGAGGATGTCATCGACCTCATCATCTCCGAAGGCCACTCCCGAATCCCCGTCTTCGAGGGCAAAATCGATAACGTCGTCGGAGTTGTTTACGCCAAGGATCTCCTCAAATTCTGGGGAAAGGATGACGAGGAAATCCCCCCGGAGAGGGTGATGAGGCAACCCTACTTCATACCGGAGACGAAAAGGCTGGAGGAATTGCTCAAGGAGTTCAAGACGAAGCGGATCCATATGGCCATTGTCGTCGATGAATATGGGGGATTATCGGGCCTGGTTACCATTGAGGATCTCATCGAGGAGGTATTCGGGGAGATAGAGGACGAGTATGATCGCAGGGCCGAAGGGAGGATCATTCCCCTTGAGGATGGCTCGATTTCAGTGGATGCGAAATTGGAGATCGAGGAACTGGAGCGCTATTTCGATGTCGAGATTCAAAAGGAGAATTTCGAGACGGTGGGGGGATTCATCTTCCACCTGTTGGGAAGGGTTCCCGAAGCGGGGGAGAAGCTTACTTTCGCGGGCCTCATAATGAGCATAGAGGCCGCCGATGGAAGGAGAATCGGAAGGGTTCGGATAAGCCGATCCCTAATTGAAGAACCACAATCTCCTCAGCAATCCAAAGCGCCTTAGAGAGGACTCCTCCTCGCGGGTCAGCCTTTGGGAGGAGACCCTTTTCTTGAGCCTCAATATGCCGTAGTAGTCGATCCTCTTGAGGAGGGGAAACAAGAGCTTCCTGCCGATATACCCATTCCCCACATAGAAGCCGCTGTTGAAGTCGATGATTACCGGGTCCCCCCCCTTTGAGACCAGGATATTCCCCTTGTGACTCAAATCGAGGTGGACGACTCCCCGGGTGTGAATGCACTCGATCATCTTTCGCAGGTCTTCGAAAAAACGATCCCCGAGAATATGGTGATCGTCCCTCTCGATGGGCCTCGCATCGACGTATTCGAACACGTTGGCGTACCTGTCCAGCTTTAGGTGCATTCGGGGGATCCCTTCTATCCCGGCCAACTTACGGTGAAACTTGTATTCCCTCCCGATCAACCACGCCCCGATGGTACACCGAAAGAGAAAGGGTGTCCTCCGATAGTCCTTCACGATGGCCAGACCGCCATCTTTCCGGATCAACCTCAAATCGGGCTTCCCAAAGGAGCTCGATGGATACACCTCGGCGACCAGGTGTTCGATCTCTTTCCTTCTCAGGCTCTCGAATAGGGAGGCCTCCGTCCGCACATCTATATCCATAACCTCATCCCGATGAGGAAGACGCCGGTGGCTTCCAGTGCCACGATCCCCGCCTCACGATTGTCGATGAAGACCCTCCAGCGCCACTTCCCCTTGCTCCTCCCGTAAGGGGATAGGCGAGGGATGTAATCGGGGACCTTCTCGGTATAATCCAGGTACGCGTCCCCGAACAATCTCTTCATCCGCTCCTCCTCGACCCCCTTTTTGTATGGAAGGTAGTGGAGGGAAAACACCAAGAGGGACACCGCGAGAATATAGATGTTATCAGCCATGATACAGAATCCCATGGTGATCAGGATCGTCCCAATGTAGAGGGGATGTTTCACATAGGCGTAGGGCCCCGTGGTGGTGAGAACCTCGTTTTTCTGGAGGTGTCCTGCCGCCCAGAATCTCAGAGCCTCGCCGAGGCAGATCATGGCCAACCCCAAACCGAGGGAGAGCCGCGTCGGTCTAGCAAAGACCACCAGAAGTACCGCAAGCCCGTAGATGAATAACCTCCTGAGATTGGGCTTCTTTGACGCAGGCATCTCTTCGTCCCTCTGTTACCCGACCGTGGCTTTACGGCAAAACCATAGCAGAATTCCCTCAAGTAGGCAATCGTCCACGCGTCGGTATCCTCAACGGTCCAACGCCGTGGTATTTCTCTTGACTATCTCCTCCTCATTCTGCTACCGTTTTTCAAAAATTCCCGTCATCCTCATTCTTCCCCTTGCTTTCCAGGGGCAAACCCCTATCATGTAGAGGAGATTCTGACTGCCCCTCGATGAAGAGGGGATACGAGGTAAGAAGCCGTGAAGAGCATCATCATTGGAGCCGGCGAAGTTGGCTATAACCTCGCCATGAAACTCTCGAAGGAGGGCCACGACGTGGTGGTCATCGACCATGACCCTGAGAAGGTGAAGCACATCGATGAAACGCTGGACGTCAAGGCCCTGCTCGGAGAGGGCAGCAGTCCCGGCGTTCTGAAAGAGGCGGGGATCGAAGAAGCGGAGATGGTGATCGCGGTTACGGACAGCGATGAGATCAACATGGTTGCCTGCCTTATTGCTGGAACGCAATCCAAGACCCCCAAACGGATAGCGCGAATCCGCAATCTCGAATACACCAAGGAGACCCAGATTTTCGACGAACAGCATCTCGATATCGACCTCTGTATCAATCCGGAAATGGAGACGGCCAAGACCATCATGAGGCTCCTCGAATATCCGGGCTCTGCCGACTTCGTTGAGTTTGCCGAGGGGAAGGTGGAGCTCATTGGCGTCAAGATCGAGGAAGACAGCTACGTGGTGGGCAAGAAGCTCAGGGAGTTGCGAGAAGTGAGGGACCTCCATCCGGATCTGAAGGTGTTGATCGTAGCCATCTCCAGAAATGACCGAATCGTCATTCCCCATGGGGATGAGACGATCTTCATGGGGGACATCCTCTACGCCGTCCTCGATCGGGATTCCATCAGAGAGGTTCTGGCCTATCTCAGAAAGGAGGAGGAGCCCGTCAAGCGGGTTTTTATCGGCGGCGCGAGCCATATCGCGTTTGAGGTTGCCCGGCAGCTTCAGGATCGGGGAATCACCGTTCGCGTTATTGAGAAGGATCCAGCCAAATGTCAGCGGATGGCGGAAAGCCTGGAGAAGGTGTTGGTTCTTCAGGGAGAGATAACCGATCAGAGGCTCCTGAAGGAGGAAGGCATCGAGGAAGCCGACTTCTTCATTTCCGCCTCGGACGATGAGGATGCCAACATCTTGGCATCACTTCTTGCCAAACGACTGGGCACGAGAAAGACCATTACCGTCGTCAGGCACCTCCACTACCTCTCGGTTCTGCCTACCATTGGGATTGACGCCGTGGTGAGCCCCCGCCTCTCGGCCATTGGGAGGATTATGCACTACATCAGAAGGGGAAAGATCCTCTCCGTCGCAACCCTCAGGGAGGAGGACGCCGAGGTCATTGAGACGGTGGCCCTGGATACCTCGGACATCGTCAACCGGCCCATCAAGGAGCTGAAGTTCCCCAAGGGGGCCCTCATCGGTGCCGTTGTGCGAGGTGAAGACGTCATCATCCCGGGCGGCAATGACGTCATCCTGCCCAACGATCGAGTCGTGATCTTTGCCCTCCAATCGGCCATTCCCAGGGTGGAAAAAACGTTGATGGTGAAGCTGGAGTATTTCTAATGCGGCTACGGATGATCTTCCGGATCATGGGGGCATTGATCTTCTTCCTCGGCCTCACGATGATTTTTCCCCTCCTCTTTTCCCTGTACTACCGAGACGGGGATCTCCCGGCGCTCATCCTATCCGCGGCCATTACTACGGGCACCGGGGCATCTCTCTTTCTGATCTTCAGGGGGACCAACCAGGAGATCTCCTCCCGGGAGGGATTCGCCATCGTAGCCCTCGGATGGGCTTTGGCGGCTTTTTTTGGCTCGCTTCCCTATATGCTGGGTGGCGTCTTACCGAGCTTTGTGGAAGCCTATTTTGAGGCCACCTCAGGTTTTACCACCACGGGGGCCACGGTGCTTGATCCCATAGAGGGAGCACCCCGGGGGATACTCTTCTGGCGGAGCCTGACCCACTGGCTGGGCGGCATGGGGATCATTGTTCTGTCCATTGCCATCCTGCCCTTCCTCGGGATAGGGGGGATGCAGCTCTTCAAGGCCGAGGTTCCGGGGCCGGTGGCCGATAAGTTGAAACCACGGATCGCCGAGACGGCGAAGATTCTCTGGAAGGTCTACATCCTCATCTCGGGCGCAGAAACCGCGCTTCTCATGGCCGGTGGAATGGACCTCTTTGAGGCCCTCTGCCACACCTTTGGAACCATGGCAACGGGAGGGTTTTCCACCAGAAATATCAGCATCGGCTCCTACGATAAGGCGTACTTCGATGGGGTCATCGTCGTTTTTATGATCCTCGCCGGAACCAACTTCTCCCTCCACTATCAGGCCCTTACCGGCGATTTCCGAACCTTCTATCGGAACAGCGAGGTTCGCTTCTATTGGGCCACCCTTGCAGGAGCAATGCTCCTGGTTACGCTGGTGCTGCGGGTTCAGATTTACGATACGTTGGGCGCCGCCTTTCGGTACGCATCCTTTCAGGTGACCTCCATCATGACCACGACGGGATACACAACAGCTGACTTCGAGAATTGGCCTTCCTTTGTTCAGTACACCCTTGTGGTCCTCATGTTCATCGGGGGCTCGGCTGGATCCACGGGAGGAGGCATGAAGTGTGTGAGGATTCTCCTCCTCTTGAAGCAGGGGCGCAGGGAGTTGTCACGGCTCATTCACCCTCACGGGGTGATTCCGGTTCGGTTGGGGGGGAAAGTCGTTCCCGACGGGATTATTCAGTCAGTCTGGGGGTTCTTCTTTCTCTTCATCCTCGTTTTTATTCTGGCATCAGTTGCCATGTCCCTGTTGGGCCTCGATATCATCACCGCGTTTGTCTCGGTAGCAGCGACCATCAACAACATCGGGCCCGGGCTGGGGGCGGTTGGCCCCATGGACAACTATACCTCGATTCCCCTCATCGGAAAGTGGATCCTCATCTTCTGCATGCTCATCGGAAGGCTCGAGCTCTATACGATTATCGTCCTGTTGGTTCCGGAATTCTGGAGGAGATGAAGGGCGAATTGAAACTCACCGCGGGATGTGGGGTGACATCCATGGGAGGATACGGATCAACGATGTGACCCCGGCGAGAAAGACACCTTCCCCGGTTGCCATCCCCTCTATTGCCTGTTCTCATTCAGTCCTCTCCCGGCCTCGACGATCCCCTTTCGTGGGTTGTGGGCATGCAGAGCCCTCCGGGTCTTGTTCCTCCAGCGAAGGATGACGGAAAACGTATAGAGGCAGGCGACCAGGCCAAGAGAGAATAAGCTCATAGGGTTCGAGAGATAGCCGGTAATGGAGTTGCCGTATTTGAGCGTCTCCGCCCGAAAGTGAAAGAGGATGATCAGGGCAAGGGTGTGGATGACGCGGTTAATCTCCCTCTTCTCATGGATTTGACTCCAGCTAAACCGCCCTTGGGAGCCCAGCAAGTGCGTTCTCCAGGAGGGAAGGTAACGGGGAACCCTTTCTCGGTACTCCTCGTACTCCGGGCCGAACTTGGAAAGCAGGAAATCCTCCTCCATCCCGACCCGCCTGGGGATGACCACCAGGTAGAAGAGGGGAAAGTAGATCAGGGGAACGTAAGGGTTGAGGGCCATGAGGGAGAAGCCCGCATCCCAGATGAAGCTTGCGAGATAGAAGGGATGCCTCACGAAGCGATATGGCCCCGCGGTGATCAGCTCATCCCGCTTCACCAGGTACCCCGCCGAAAAGAAGTGGATGAGCTGTCCAAGGATCACTGCTCCAGCCCCGATGATGAGGGAATACGTGTTGGGACTACCCAGGATCAAAAGGGCGAGGATGTAAAACCTCCTGAGGTTGGTCCTCAGCTTCATGGCCTATCCCCTTGGGAAACGATCGGATCATTTCCCTTAAACCTTTCGGGCTTTCCTGTCAACAGGATAACGGCCGGAGTTTCCTGAGTTTTATTGGGGATATTTCTGTAACTTGTTGATAATAAAAGAGGTTCTGTTTTTCCCGAGAGAACACCATTGCCCCTTCGCAGTGCTTCGGGGCTGAACACCCCTCAGCAGGTTGAGGTTAGAGGTTGGAGGTTGAGAATAATTACCAAAGATTATTTCGCGTTCGCTCCAGGGATTTGCCCAACAATCCCTCGGAAGGTGACCTTTTTGCGGGCACGGAAAATACCTTCTTTCAACCTTGACCTCTCAGGCTTAGCCTTAACCTTCCTCCCTGCTCACCCTCGATGGGTACCCCACTTCTCCGGCAGATTGCGCTCATGGACAACGGAGTTCTCCCAAAAATGAGGAAACTCCGGGATAACGGCCGAATTCCCGCAGAAATCCGGGATTCGTCAGCATGCCTTCCTCATGAGGGAGAAACACCATCCCATGATGAGATGAGATCTTTGACCAAAGTCAAGGCTGATTCGGGAAATCCCCGGTATCATTAAGGGGTGCAAAGGGGGAAGGTCCTGTGGCGTTGAGCAGAAAGGAGAAAAGGGATATCCAGATCCTCATCCGCTTCGTCCACATCTTCTGCCGGCAGAATCATCGGAGGGATTTCAAGAAACCCTTCTCCCCACCGTCGGAGGAGGTGGCTTCCCTCGTCGGCAGGGGAGTTCAGTTATGCGAATCCTGTTCGCATCTTCTCGCCTATGGAATTCGAAAACGGTCCCGGTGCCCCTATGACCCCAAGCCCCTGTGCAAAAAATGCGAAAGCCAGTGCTACAGCCAGAACTACAAGCAGAAGGTCCGGCAGGTGATGAGGTTCTCGGGCCCCTACCTCATCAAACGGGGGAGGTTGGATCTCCTCTACCACTATCTGGCATGAGGGGATAAACGAGAGGAGAGGGGGCGCCTTGCCGGGGGAGATCCGGGACTAGCCGGGTTTGAAATTCCCCGTCAGCCCTTTTCCCGCTCGACCCTTAGATCGTGCTCGATGTGGATGCAGCCGATAACGCTCTGGGCGCCCGGGCAGTACGGAAGATAGCGATCGAAGGCCTGGCGGGCCCCATCTTCCTTTCCCGCGGGGACCTTAAGGTTGTAATTTACGCGGATTCGGGTGATCTTGAGGACGCCTTCCACATCTTCGATATCCCCCTCCACGTGGGCCCGGTAGCGATCCTCCGGAGTGGGAATGTCCTTCTCGGCCAGAAACCTGGCCAAGGTCCCCATCATTCAGCCCCCTACTGCCCCTATGATGTGGTCGAGGGTGGCTGCGTGCTCCTCCTTCGGCTCGACCTTGTAGAATCGCTTGATTCCCCCGTGTACGCCGTAGAATACGGGTTCCTCAAAACCCTCGATGAAGGCCTTGCGCACTGGCCCCTCTACCCGGCTAATGGTTATTCTCGACGTATGGACGAGTTTTCCCATCTCCTTCCCCCTTGTTACAGCATTGTGGCCTGCCGCGGCGCGTAAATCGGCAGAGCAGATTACCTTACCGGCCAATGATACCAAAATGGACTCGGGTTTACAAAGGGGCAAAGGAATGATGGGCTGACGGGAAGAGAAATGGGAAATCTATTCCTTCGCTTTCCCATACCCACTAGGTCACTTTTCCAATATCCCGGAGTTTCCCGATTTTTATTGGCAGGATTTTTGTAAGCTTTTGATTTCATAACAGATTCTGTTTTCCCGAGAGAAGACCATTGCCCCTTCGCTTGAGTGCTTCCGAAGTGACCCTTGCCCCTTCCGGCCTCTAAAGGGCCGGCCTTCCCCTTTCCTTCGGCTAGGCTCAGGACAAGCCCCGCTCACCCTCGATGGGTACCCCACTTCTCCGGCAGATTACGCTCATGGACAATGGTATTCTCGACAAAATTGAGGAAACTCCGGTCCAATATCCCCTTTAAATCAAAGCAAAATTGTGATATGGATAGGGGGCCGTGTGGGACTGTACATGCCGGAGCTTATCCCAAAGCGTGGAGTAACGACATGGAGGACCTGATCGAGAGGGTTGCGGAATTGATTGTCAACTCAAGGAGGGTTGTGGTGTTCACCGGGGCGGGCGCCAGCACGGAGTCGGGAATCGCGGATTTCAGGAGCCCCGGAGGGGTCTGGGACAAGTATGATCCCGAAGACTTCTACTTCCAGAAATTCCTGACCAGCGAGGAGTCCAGGGCGAAATACTGGCAGATGAGCACGGAGATGTACGAGTCCCTCAGGAACGCCAAGCCGAACCGGGTTCATCTCGCCATCGCCGAACTGGAAAGGCTCGGAAAACTGGATTGCGTCATCACCCAGAATATTGACGGGCTCCACCATAAGGCCGGAAATTCCCGGGAGAAGATCATCGAGCTCCACGGGACAGCGCTTTCGGTATCATGCCTGAGCTGCAGGAGGAGATACGATCGCGATGAGATCCAGGAGAGAATTCGCAGGGGGGTGAAAGTCCCCCGCTGCGACGATTGCGGAGGCCTGCTCAAGTCGGATACCATCTCCTTTGGTCAAGCCATGCCGGAGCGGGAGACCAACGAGGCCTCCAGGCGCTCCTTCGACTCCGACCTGTTCGTCGTCGTGGGCTCCTCCCTCGTCGTCCAACCAGCGGCACACATGCCCATCCAAGCCAAGCAGGGGGGAGCCAAACTGGTCATCATCAATCGGGAGGCCACCTCCCACGATGGGTACGCCGATGTGGTCATCAACGGACCAGCGGGCGAGACCATGGCCAGGATTGTGGAGAAGGTGAGCGAGAAGATGGGGCATTGATACATCATCGGGGGAAAATGGGTGTTCGTGAAACGGAAGATCTAGGAGGGGATGCCCGAGGAGATATCCTCGAGGGCCTCCTTCTGGAGGATGGTGATCTTCTTTCCCTCAACCTCGATGATTCCCCTTTCCCGCAGTTTTCTCAGTGCTCGGGATAGGGTTTCGCTGATGGTCCCCAGTTGAGAGGCGAGTTGGCTTTTGCTGATATCAAGTTCGCACTCGATCCCCCGTGCTGAGCTTCGGCCCGATCTGGCGGAGAGATCCAGCAGGTATTTGGAGAGCCTAGCAGAGACATCCTTTAAGGATAGTTCCTCGACCAAGGCCACGAATTTTCTGAGCCAGTGGGAGAGGCTGGCAATCATGTTCAAGCTGATTTGAGGGTTTTTCCGGACGAGATTGAGGAAGCGGTCCTTGGGGAAATAGAGGACCCGCGTTTCGACAAGGGATTCCGCAAATGCGGGGTAGGTGGAGCCGGCAAACAGCGCCGCTTCCGCAAAGGTTTCCCCGGGCGAAATGATGTGCAGGATCTGCTCCTTTCCCTCAGCGGAGAGCTTATAGACCTTCACCCTGCCCGAGGTGACGACGAAAAAACCCCTCGCCTCCTCACCCTCTGAGAAGATGATGGCTCCCTTTGGATATTTCTTCGACGCGGAGATATCCCCCAGCTCGGCAATTTCGGGATCATCCAATTTTGAGAAGAGGGGACATCTCCTCAATACGGCTCTGATATCCATTGCTCCCATGAAAGTTCCACCGTGCTCGTGCTCCTGAGCCTCTTCAGGAGATGGCGCTCAGAGCCTGGTCCAGGTCGTCGATGAGGTCCTGGGCATCCTCAATACCCACCGATAGGCGCAGGAGGTTATCCTTTATCCCAGCCTTGATCCTCTCGGACTGTGAGAGCCTTCGGTGGGTTGTCAATGAAGGCGGGCAGATGAGCGATTCAATGCCTCCCAAGCTCACCGCGAGCTGGCATATGCCCAGCCTCCCCAAGAATTTACCCAAGGAATTGTTTCCTCCGGCCACCTCGAAGCTTACCATGCCGCCGAATCCCTTCATCTGGCTCTTGGCCAGCTCGTGTTGGGGGTGGTCCGTCAGCCCCGGATAGTAAACCCGCTCGACGCGAGGGTGCTCTTCAAGGAACTGGGCCACCTGCATCCCGTTCTTGTTGTGGGCCTCCATTCGCACCTTGAGGGTCTTGACACCCCGCATCAAGAGCCAGGCTGATTGGGGGTCGGGAACGCCCCCGAACACATACCGGGAGGACATGACCTTTTGCATCAGTTCCTCCCCGCCAGCGACCACGCCGCCGATGAGGTCGCTGTGTCCTCCCAAGTACTTGGTGGCGCTGTGCATCACCAGGTCGATTCCCATCTCTATGGGCCTCTGGTTGAAAGGCGTGGCGAAGGTGTTGTCCATGAACGTGGTAATCCCACGTTCTTTTCCGATCCTCGCCACTTCGGCGATGTTCATCAACTTCAGAAGCGGGTTGGTGGGCGATTCGAAGAAGATGGTCTTTGTGTTGGGCCTGATCGACTCGGCCAACCTCCCGGGATCCGTGGTCTCGATCAGATCGACGGTTACCCCATAGCGTGGCAACACGTTGCTGAAGAAGTTGAAGGTTCCCCCATAGATGTCGAAGGCGGAGACGATATGGTCCCCCGATGAGACCAGTGATAAGGTTGCGCTTGTCAGGGCGGCCATCCCAGACGAGAAGACCACGGCCCTTTGCGCCCCCATCAGATCGGCGAGCTTCTTCTCCACTGCTTCCAGGGTGGGGTTGCTGTACCGGGTATAGAAATACCCCTTGGAATGGTCGGTAAATACCGTCCTGAGGGAATCGAGATCGACGAATCCGAAGTTCGACGTCTGGTAGATGGGCGTGGTTATGGACCCCGTAAGGGGGCAGAGCCTTTCGCCGCTGTGGACGGATTTCGTCGAGAATCCCGGATCTTTAGGACTCATGGTGTTTCCTCCTTATTTTCATGATGGCTCAGAAAAAATACCCCAAAGGATGTTCTTTGTAAATATACTGCCTCCTCGTTAAAGCTAACATCTCTGTATTGCTAACGCTCGCTATCAAATGTTTTCTTGACACATGCTACAAGGTAATATAACATTGAGCAGTTTTTCACATTTTTCCCTATTCTGCTGGTTTCCCGTCTATTCATGATTCCACAAAAGGAGAGGAGGTGAATAAGGAACCCTACAACGGTTAAGGAAATACGAGGAGGTGTGCCATGAAACGAAGGGGATTGCTTTCATTAGTTGGAACAATACTCATAACCATGGGCCTTTTGTGCTACACCGCTTCTCTGCCGGCGCCGGCTTCTGCAGGGCCAATAACGCTCAGCTACGCCAACTTTCCCCCTGCGCCCACCTTTCCCTGCGTGCAGATGGAACGCTGGAAGAAGGAGGTGGAGAGCCGTACCGCGGGAAAGGTCAAGGTTAATACCTATCCTGGTGGAACCCTCTTGGGCGCCAAGAACATGATGGACGGCGTCATTGCTGGCCAAGCGGATATTGGGTGCTTATGCATGGCCTATCAGCCGGGTCGTTTCATCGTAACCAATGCGACGGCCCTGCCCATCGGGTTTCCCAATGCCACGGTGGCAAGCCTCGCCTTATTGGATCTCTACAATAAGTACGAGCCTAAGGAATTCGCTGACGTGAAGGTTCTCACCATGTTTACCTGCGCGCCCGCCAATATCTATGCGAAGAAACCGGTACGCACCTTGGAGGATCTGAAAGGACTTAAGCTAAGGGCTTCCGGGGGCGTTTTACAGGTCCTTAAGACATTAGGCGCCACTCCGGTGGGCATGCCCCAGTCAGAAACTCCTGAGGCCCTTCAAAAGGGCGTGGTGCTGGGCGCAGTCTCCTCCCTTGAGACGCTCATGGACTTCAAATACGCCGAGCTGTGCCGCCATGTCACCATCATGAACGGCCCCATTTACCCCTTTGCCGTGGTGATGAATCAGGCGAAATGGAATTCCCTCCCCAAGGATGTACAGAAGGTCATGGACGATCTCTCCAAGGAGCAGTCGGAATGGACGGGCAAATACATGGATGGCCATGTGAACAAATCCATCGACTGGTCGAAAAAGAATTACAACATCGAGATCTACGAGCTCCCCAAGGAGGAGATGGCTAGGTGGGATAAGTTGCTCGAGCCCATAACCGACAAGTGGATTAATGATGCCGAGACGAAGGGGCTTCCGGGAAAGAAGATCGTCAAGGACATCAAGAAGCTGAACAAGAAGTACAGCAAGAAATACGGAGGCTAGTCTCCTCAGTAGCCGGCAGGGGGTAATGAGGCCCTCTGCCGGCATAGCGGGAATAGGGCGAGCTCATGGTTGTATATCTGGAAAAGATATCAATATTTCTCAGTCAACTCCTTTTCGGGATCGCCGGGATTACCCTCATAGGTATGGTGGTTCTGACGTGTACCAACGTACTTCTCCGCTGTGTTTGGGTGCCCATAAAAGGCGTGTACGAGTTCATGGGATTTTTCGGTGCCATCGTCACCGCCTTTGCTCTGGGCTATACCCAGATGAAACGGGGCCATGTGGGGATAGACATCGTGGTAAAGCAGTTCTCGGCAAGGATCCAGAGGATACTCGATGGAGTCAATTACCTCATCTGCGCGGTCTTCTTCGTGCTGGCGGGTTGGCAAATTGCTGTCTGGGGCACAACCATCTGGAGAACGGGGGAAGTCACGGAAACGCTGAGAATCATCTTCTATCCCTTCATCTACGGAGTAGCCCTGGGCTGTCTCATCCTCTCCCTCGTTTTCCTCGTTGACCTGCTGAAAGTCCTCCTTGGGGAAAAGGGTGCTTCATAAATGGATCCAGTAGTTGTCGGAATAATCGGAATCCTCGTCCTTCTCCTCATCCTCTTCTTTCTTGGAATGCCCGTTGGCTTCGCCATGGCAGTGGTGGGATTCTGTGGGTTTTGCTATGCAGTCTCCTTCAAGGCCGCCCTCAATATGATAGCTACCGACCTCTGGACCACGTTTTCCAAATTCGGTTTAACGGTGATACCCCTTTTCGTCCTCATGGGATACCTTGCCTTCAACTCGGGGATAGCTGAAAGGCTGTATAAGGCCGCATATACGTGGGTAGGGCATTGGCCGGGGGGTCTCGCTATCGCCACCATAGGCGCGGATGAACTCTTTGCAGCTATCTGCGGGTCCAATACGGCTACAGCGGCCACGATGGGTGCGGTAGCCTTGCCACAGATGGAAAGATATCACTATGATCCTCGATTAAGTAGCGGTACTGTTGCCACGGGCGGCACTCTGGGCACGGTTATGCCTCCCAGCGTAGTCATCATCGTCATCGGCTTGCAAACGGAACAATCCATCGTCAAGCTCTTCCTCGGCGGCATCCTGCCCGCCATCCTTATGGGAATACTGTTCGTACTGACCATACTCGTCCTCTGTCGACTCCGCCCTGATTTTGGCCCGGTAGGACCAAGGACGAGCCTCGAGGAGAAGATAAAGTCGATCCCTGGGGTCATCGAGGCGGTGGCCATATTCGCCTTGGTAATCGGGGGCTTGTTTCTTGGTTTGTTCACCCCTACCGAAGCCGGCGCAATCGGTGTCTTTTGTACATTTATCGTCTCTCTGGCAAGTCGTCGGCTAACGTGGAAAGCCTTCATCAACTCCATTGTAGAGACGCTGAAGATATCATGCATGGTATTCGTCCTCGTTACGGGAGCAATCATCTTTGGCCGCTTCCTGGCGGTAACGCGAATTCCGTTCTTGGTGGCGGATTATGCCACTTCGCTTCCGGTGCCGCCTTTCATCATTTTGGCATTCATATTGTTGATCTATCTGATAGGCGGATGTGTTATGGACGCCCTGGGGTTTCTGGTGCTTACCATACCCATCTTCTTTCCCCTGGGAATGGCGCTGGGGTTCGACCCCATATGGTACGGCATCATATTAACTCTGGTGACGACGTTAGGGGCAATTACCCCTCCGGTGGGCGTTAATTTGTACGTGGTCAAGGCATTGGCTCCTGAAATTGCCATCGGGACCATTTTCAAAAGCGTAAGCTTTTTCGTGGTGGCGTCCATTATCTCCATCGTTATTTTGATCATTTTCCCGCAAATTGTTCTGCTTATACCAGGAATGCTACGCTAAGGCCAAGAAAAAGGGAGTCCATCCGATGAAAAGGAGCTTTATGCCGGATATCGGCTCCGAGGAGGAGCTGAGGGCGCTACAGCTGGAGGGGTTGAAGTGGACGGTCAACCATGCCTATCACGGCTCGGAATTCTATCGGATGAAGCTCGATGAGGTGGAGGCCAGGCCTCAGGATATCTCGAGCCTGGATGATCTCTCCAGACTCCCCTTTACCGTGGCCGATGACCTGAGGGAGGGGTATCCCTTTCCCCTGCGGTCGGTTCCCTTCGAACGAATCGTTCGCATTCATGCATCTTCGGGGACTACGGGAAAGCGCAAGGTCCTCTGTTACACCCAAAAGGATATCGATGACTGGGCAGATATGTTCGCCCGGTGCTACGAGATGGCCGGGCTCACCCGAGGAGATCTGGTTCAGATCGCGGTGGGTTACGGGGTCTGGACAGCCGGGGTGGGGTTCCAATTGGGCTGCGAACGCCTCGGGGCCATGGCCATTCCGTCGGGCCCGGGAAACCTGGATATGCAATGCCAGTTCCTGGAGGATTTTCAATCCACGGTCTTGTGTTGCACGGCCTCGATGGGCCTCTTAATGGCGGAGGAGATCGAACGGCGAGGCCTCAGGGACAGGATAAGCCTCAAGAAGATCATCTATGGATCCGAGAGATCAAGCGATGCAATGCGGACCAGGATTAAACAGCTCTCGGGCGTTGAGGATATGTTCGACATCCCGGGATTGACGGAGCTCTACGGGCCCGGGACGGGTTTGGAATGTCCCAAGCATGAGGGGATTCACTACTGGGCGGACTACTACATCCTGGAGATCCTCGATCCGGAGACCCTCCAGCCCGTTCCCGATGGGGAGATAGGGGAGATGGTGGTCACAACCCTGAGAAAGGAGGCGGCTCCCCTCATTCGCTACCGAACCCGGGATTTGACCAGGCTCATTCCCCATCGGTGCTCCTGCGGAAACGTCCTTCCCATGCATGGTCGGCTCTTGGGGAGATCCGATGACATGTTCATCTTCCGTGCCGTCAATATCTACCCCGGGCAAATAGACCATATCCTCTCCGGTTTCCCGGAGGTGGGAAGTGAGTTCCAGGTCATTGTGGATCGCGGGAGAGATGGGAGGGATTACATGACCATTAAGGTTGAGAGGAGGAAGGGCGGAGATCCGAAGGGGGATTCCTCCCTTGCCGGGCGAATCGAGGAGGCCATTAAAAAACAGATTTTGGTGAGCGGAAGGGTTGAGATCGTTGACTATTCAAGCCTTCCCCGATCTGAGCGCAAGAGCAAGCGTGTTTTCGACAACCGTTAGTGCACGAAGTGCCTTTCTCATTCCCTTAGGGGTTTTCGGATGCACGTATTCCAGTATTTAACGCCAAGAACCATCGATGAAGCCATCTCCCTGATGGAGAGCCACGGGGAGAGGGCCCGGTACATCGCCGGCGGCACGGATGTCCTCGTGAAGATCAAGGAGAAGAAGGTCTTGCCCGATTTCCTCATCTCCCTGAGGCATATCCCCGACCTGGCATATATTCGCCATGAAGACGCAAGAGGAATCCTTCGGATCGGGAGCATGACAACCCACCGCATGCTGCAGAAGTCCGCCCTTATTCGGGGGAAATATCCCATCCTCAGCGACGCCGTGGATAACATCGGCTCCGTTCAAATTCGAAATGTGGCCACCATCGGGGGAAATATCGTCAATGCCGTCCCCTCGGCAGATGGGGCGATTCCCCTCATCACCTTGGGAGCGAAGGTCAGGATGAGGGGACCCAAGGGCGAACGGGAGATGGAGCTCGTCGATTTCTTCATCGGGCCGGGGCAGACGCTGTTGGAGCACGGGGAGATCGTTCTGGAGTTCGTGGTCCCCAAATTGTCCCCCCTTACGGGAATGGCTTACTGCAAGCATACCCGACGCGCTGCCATGGAGCTCCCCATATTGGGGGTAGCCATGTTGCTCTCCTTGGAGGATGACGGAGTCACCTGTTCGGAGGCCCGCATCGGATTGGGCGTTTTGGCCCCGACCCCCATGAGGGCCCTCAATGCCGAGGATATCCTCAAGGGGAGGAAGATCGACGATGCCCTCATGGAGAGGGCCGGGAAGGCTGCCGCCTGGGAGTGTAAGGCCAGGGACAGCGTTCGGGGCGAAGCATGGTATCGGAGGGCCATGGTGGAGGTACTGGTTAAACGGCTGGGGAAGCGCTGCCTGGAAAGGGCCAAGGGATCATAGGGGAAGGCTTTTGAATCTAAAGAGGTCCAGCTTGTTGGTGGAACTCCCTGGAGGGCGAAGTTATTCGGTGCTGCTGTGCTGCAGTCAAACAAGGAATAAACCCTGAATCGACT
>SMTZ1_10014941_pt1 | contig 18581 bp, 18 predicted proteins | sample DeeMarSWOR136_30_FD_25667 | JGI IMG/M metagenome (IMG submission 25667)
ACCATTATTGCTTACACGGGTAGCAACAGCACCGCCGAGGCTGTGGAAGCCACCCAAAAGGCGGAGAAAATCGGCGTTGACGGCTGCCTGCTGGTCGTCCCCTACTATAACAAGCCCACCCAGGAGGGCATCTACCAGCACTTCAAGACCGCCGCCGAAAGCACCAGCCTGCCCATCATCATGTACAACATACCGGGGCGGGTGGTTATCAATATGTCGGTGGAAACCATGGCCCGCTTAAGCCGGATAAAAAACATCGTCGGCGTCAAGGAAGCTAACGGCGACATGGGCCACGTGGCGCGGACGCTTGAGCAAGCCGATAAGGACTTTCTCATCTGGAGCGGCAACGATAACGATACCTTTCACATAATAGCCCTCGGCGGCTACGGCACCATCGGCGTGGCCACACATCTGGTAGGCAAGCAGATTAAAAAGATGATGGACAATATTCTCGGTGGCAAGCTCGCCGAGGCGGCGGCTATACACCGCCATTTGCTGCCGCTGGTGGACGCGCTTTTTGTCGAGCCCAACCCCGCACCACTGAAATACGCCCTCAACCACATCGGCTTCGATGTGGGCAAGCCGCGCTTGCCCCTGGTCGAGGTCAGCCCAAAGTCGGCGGAAATCATCAAAAAGACGTTGAAGAACTACACAATCGACCTGAAGGTGTAGAGATTTCTACTAAATCCCGCCTAACGCTCACTCTATAAGGGTGGCACCACTTATATATCCTCCTTGAGGTGTGCACCCTACTCCACACCACCTTGTTTAGCGGAGGTATTGTTTACCCAACCCAGCCCACCCTAATGAGTAAACTCCTTAATTTGGGGGTTGCCTGCCTCCCACCCCCAGGGGGTTTTTAAGGGGGACGGAGTCCCCCTTTACTTTAAAAGAGTGGCGGGCGGAAAAAGATAGAATCGGGGTGGGGAAAAGGTATCGGGTGGGAAGAAAAACCAGGGGAGAGGCTGATAAACAACCGAAAACTAGAGGTAGAGGCGGAAGCCGTAGGCGGACATCTTGAAACCCAGCTTCTTGTAGAAGCGGTGCGATTCCCCGCGCTTCACGTTGCTCAAGAGCTGGACCTTGTAGCAGCCCGCCTCGCGGGCGCGAGCAATGGCATACTCCGTAAGCTTGCGGCCGACCCCCCGGCGGCGGTGGGCGGGGTCAACAACCAGGTTCTCCACAATCGCCCAGGGAAGAGCGCCGTGGGAAAAGTTGGGTACGATTAAGAACACCATAGTGCCGACCACCACGCCGTCTTCCTCAGCCACCAGCAACTCGTGGCCAGCCATGGCGTTGATTTCGGCGAATACCGGCCCCGTTTCATGGAGGGTAAGGTCGTGCCGCGCACCAGTCAGCTCTTCGTAAAGCTCCAGGATGCGCGGTATATCTTGCTCATTAGCTAGTCTTACCGTTGCCATTTTAGTCCCCTAAAGGATAGGCGCCTTTTCGATAGACTGTTCCCGCCCCGCCCCCACGCTGATCAGGTTAACCGGACAGGAGATAAGCTCTTCAATTCGCGCTACATAGTGACGAGCGGCCTCGGGCAGCTGGTCGAAATCACGAATATTAGTGGTATCGGTCTGCCAGCCGGGCAGCTCTTCGTAGACGGGTTTACATCGAGCCAGTGCCGCTATACTGGCGGGGAAATAGTCTATCTTCTTACCGTCCAGCTCGTAGCCGAAGCATATCTTGAGGCTGGGCAGGGCATCAAGAATATCAAGGCGGGTAATCACCGCCCCGGTCAGGCCATTAATGCGACTGGTAAAGCGGGCGGCAACAGCATCGAGCCAGCCGCAACGGCGCGCCCTTCCCGTGGTGGTACCATACTCGTGCGCCCTTTCCCGAATCAGCTCAGCGGTCTCGTCGTGTAATTCGGTGGGCATGGGACCGCCGCCGACACGGGTGCAGTAGGCCTTATAGACGCCCACAGCGCGGTCGAGCTTGGTAGGACCTAAGCCCGCGCCCAGGCAGGCCCCCGCTGCCAGCGGCGATGAAGAGGTGGTATAAGGATAGGTGCCGAAATCGGGGTCGAGCAGCGCTCCCTGTGCCCCCTCCAGTATCACCAGCTCACCACTATTCACTGCCTCATCGACCATAATAGTCGTCTCGCGGATATGAGACGTCAGGCGCTCTCCGTACTGGCAGTACTGCTTGTAGACCTCATCCAGCGACAGTGGCTTAGCCCCGTAGACCTTGGTCAAAATGATATTCTTGTAGTCAATTAAGGCGCTCAGCCTCTCCCGCAGCGCTTCTTTATCGAGGAGGTCACCAACCCTGACTCCCAGACGGGCAGTCTTATCGGCAAAGACGGGGCCTATTCCCTTGAGGGTGGTGCCTATCGCCCTGCCTCCCCGCGCCTTCTCCTCCAGGCCGTCAAGGAGAAGGTGATAGGGCATAATCAGGTGAGCCCGGTCACTGATGAAAAGGTTATCGGTGCTCACGCCGCGCTCATTTAAGTTGTCAATCTCGCCGATTAAAACCTCGGGGTTAATCACTACTCCATTACCTATGATGCAAGCCACCTCGGCGTTAAAAATGCCCGAGGGAATAAGGTGCAGTTTAAACTCGCCATGGGGGTTCACCACCGAATGCCCGGCATTATTACCGCCGGAAAAACGGACTACCATCCTGGCCTTTTGAGCCAGCATGTCGACCACCTTGCCCTTCCCCTCATCCCCCCACTGAGCGCCAACTGGCATTTTGCCTCCTCTAGAGCTGTCCCCTTCCTCTTATAACACAAATCCTGCCCTAAATAAAAGGGCTACTTCTTCTTACTATCCCGCCAGGCATAAAATAAGCGCTGGCCGGCGGTAAAAAAGCTGAGGGCGGTGATGACGGCCAGAGCGATAACCAAGGCGTTGGTCAGGCTGCTCAGCAAGAGGCCCAGCGCCAATACGATTATCCGCTCGGAACGGGTAAAGATTCCCCTCCCCGGTTCCAGCCCAGCGTTAAGCGCCCTGGCTCTGATATAGCTCACCAGCAGAGAGCTAATAAAGGCCAGGAAGACCAGCAGCACCATCCACAGCGTGTTTTCGAAGAAGACCAGGATGGCTATCAGAATCGCCGCATCGGACAAGCGATCGAGGGTGGAATCGAGAACGCCGCCGAAGGGGGTAACCCTCCCGATATGGCGGGCCAGCGCCCCGTCCAGGATATCGAAATAGCCCGCCGCCAGTACGACAAAGCCAGCGGCAAAGGGGTGTCCCGTGATAATAAGCGCCGCCGTCCCCAAGATTAAGGCAAAACCGAACCAGCTTATAACATCAGGGGTTAACGGTGTCCGGGCCATAAGCCGCGCCAACGGTTGGGTAATAACATAGGCTATATCGCGTCGAAACTGATAGAGACCGGTTTTAGAGCCCGATTTTTGTGAAATGGTACTACCCCCGTTTTTGGCTTAAACTAAAATCGGTGTCGCTTTAGGCTGGGGAAACCTATCCTTCCATGGCGGTTCACTGAGCACCCGGTGGTAATAATCCAGTATGGTGCTGGCGATGCTGTCCCAGCCGTACCTCAGGGCTTTATTCCTCCCCTGAGCCCCGATCTCTCGGCGCAGTGGCTCGTCGCTGGCGAGAGAGATTAAAGCCTGGGCCAGGCTTCGGCTATTTTTGGGCGGCACCAGTTGCCCGTCAACGCCATCGCTTATCACGCCGGCGTAACCCTCTATGTTGGAAGCCACTATAGGCTTGCCCAGCGCCATCGCCTCAAGCAAAACAATACCGAAGCTCTCGGCACCGGTGGCGGGGGCACAGAAAATATCGGCGGTCTGGTAGTAGCGGGGCAGCTCTTGGTAGCTGGCAAAACCGACAAAGACAACGTCTTTTAAGCCTCTCTTGGCCACCTTCTTCTCATATTTGCGCCGCAGCCGGCTGCCGGGACCGACGGCAATAAGCCTTGAATTGGGTAATTCCTTTTTAACCCACCCGAAGGCATCCAGCAGATAGTTCAAGCCCTTGCGCTTTTCCATGCGGCCAACAAAGAGGATATTCAGCTTACCGTCCCTAAATTCCTCAATCGGAGCTACATCAGGAGAGAAATGCTCTAAATCGACACCGTTGGGGATAATATTATAGTATCCGGGGAAGTGCCCGTGGGCGAACTCCCTGGCCGGCTGAGAGACGGCAATCTTGCCGTCGAGCTTACGGAACCATCTCTTCAGGAAGAACTTGCTAAAGGGTTGCCCCAGGTTATAACCGGGCCGACCGTTAGTGGCGTGAAAGGTGCCCACGGTGGCTGTTTTCGAAAGGCGCAGCACACTGGTACAGAGCATGGGCATTAAAGGCTCGTGCAGATGGATGATATCGAATTTTTCCCGCTCTAGGACTTCTTTTATCCTAGAGGACAACCTCAGCGACAGGGTAAGCCGGGCGATAGAACCGCTGGTGGGAATGGGGCGGGGTCTGCCGATGGGAATGAACCTGTCGCCAAAACCGGAAACAGCCTTAGAGGCCGGAGCTATAACCTTGACGTCGTGGCCCATACGGGTAAATTGCTGTTCGAGGCAGGAAATATGAACGCAGACGCCGCCAGGATAGGCAAAATCGTACGGCGAAACTAACGCTATCTTCACCGCCCTAACCAAAACCTCCGTGGCGACTCAATCAAACGGGCGTGCTCTCCACAGGTTTATTAGCCGCGATAAACTCTTCTACATTACGGCGAGCCTGGTCATCGGTATACTGGACGGGTGGCGATTTCATGAAGTAGGACGATGGGGATATCAGAGCCCCTTTAAGGCCACGGTCTAAGGCAAGCTTACAGCACCTTATAGCGTCAATGACCACCCCCGCCGAGTTGGGGCTGTCCCAGACCTCTAATTTCAGTTCCAGGTTGAGAGGAACGTCGCCAAAGGTTCGCCCCTCCATCCTGATATGGCAGAACTTGCGGTCGAGCAGCCAGGGGACGTAGTCACTGGGGCCGACATGGATGTCATCGGGTTTCATCTCGTAATCCAGCTGAGAGGTGACAGCCGTGGTCTTTGATATCTTCTTGGACTCCAGGCGTTCCCTCTCCAGCATGTTGTAGAAATCGGTGTTGCCGCCGAAGTTCAGCTGGTATGTCCTCTCCAGCTTAACCCCGCGGTCGCCGAACAACCGGGTAAGGACGCGATGAGCAATGGTAGCCCCTACCTGGGATTTTATATCATCGCCGATAACGGGCAGCCCGCGCTGCTCGAAACGCTGCTGCCAGTACTTCTCGCGGGCAATGAATACCGGAATGCAGTTGATAAAGCCACAGCCAGCGTCCAGTACCTGCTCAATATACCACTTGGTGGCTTCTTCGCTGCCCACCGGCAGGTAGTTAATGACGACGTCGGTATGGGTCTCTTTGAGGATTTTAACGATATCGGCGGTGGGACCCGGTGCCTTCTCGATTATCTTGGAAAGGTAATGCCCCAATCCGTCGTGAGTCATACCCCGGTTAACCTTAACCCCGGTAGTGGGCACCTCACAAAACTTGAAGGTATTATTGGGCTCGGTATAGATGGCTCGGGCCAGGTCCTTGCCCACCTTGTTCTTGTCGATGTCGAAGGCGGCCACGAAATTAATATCGCTGATATGATAGCCGCCGAGGTTGACGTGCATAAGTCCAGGGACAAATTCGTCATCTTTAGCTTTACCATAGTAGTGGACGCCCTGAACCAAGGAAGAAGAACAATTACCCACTCCTACTATGGCTACATTTATTTTACCCAAAATCTAATCACCCTCCTTTTCAACAGCTACGGGGAAAACAAGCCTCACCAGACATCACTAACACTTCGCTAGAATTTATGCAAAAGCATCTCTTTGGCACAGCAAGCAGGAGCTTACACTCCTGCTAAACTTCGATACTTATACTGAAGAGGATTACGTCTACACTTGAAGCAATAAGCCTGCACCTAGATCACCCCCTTCTTGGTATCGGTTGAACTATACCCCTTTGGAGGCAGGCTGTCAAGGCCTATCAATACTATCTATCAGTGGTAAAGACCTTCTCCGGCCGCCACTGCCCCTTTTCCTTATCAAAGCCAAGCACAGCCAGGAAACCACCATCACGGGTATAGACACGGCAGCGGTTGCCGGCAACAGCCTCGGGCAGGTTATCGCCTTCCAGGGCTAGAGGGCGCCCGTTTTTTACGTCTTCTACAGCGGCGTCATCAACCACCACCGCCCCCCACTGCGAAAGCACGATATCTATGGGGTAGAGAAACTGCTCCCAGTAGCCATGACGGAAGCCGTCTTCAAGCTGCGATAGGGTAATGGCGTCCTCGATAGTAAAGAGCCCGCACTCTAAGCGGGTCAGGCTTTTAAGATTAGCCCCGCAGCCCAGAAGCTGCCCCAGGTCGTCAGCCAGCGAGCGGATATAAGTGCCCTTGCCGCATTTGACTTCTATGGTGGCTATCGGCGGCTGCCAACCAGTAAGCTCCAGGCTATAAACCCACCTCTTCCGGCTCTTCCTGGCCACCTTTATACCGGAGCGCGCCAGCTGGTAAAGCGGCTTACCGCCGTGCTTTACCGCGCTGTACATGGGAGGGGTCTGCTCTATCAGGCCGCGAAAGGATTCGAGCGCCGATAGTAACTTTTCCTGTGTAACGCCGGAGGGGTCTCCCCTACTGATAACAGTGCCGGTGGCGTCGTGGCTATCGGTAGCCACCCCCAGTTCAATCTCGGCCCGGTAAGACTTGGGCGCCTCCACCAGAAATTCGACAACGCGCGTTCCCTGCCCCAGGCAGACCGGTAAAACGCCGATAGCCGCTGGGTCGAGGGTGCCGGCATGCCCCACGCGCCTCTCTCCGCTCAGGCGCTTTACCAGGGAAACAATGCTGAAAGAAGTTTTGCCCCAGGGCTTGTTGATGTTTAGTATGCCGTCCATTATCCCCTATGCTGGTCGGGAGGATTATTGGCGCTGACTTCATCAATCAGTTGTAAAAGGTGGGTCCCCCGCTCAATAGAATCGTCCCAGTGAAAGCTCAGCTCAGGAATACGGCGTAGGCGCAGGCGCTTGGCCAGCTGGTTGCGCAAGAAGTTAGCGGCAGCCTCGAGACCCTTTAGCATCTCCTGTTTCTCTTCTTCGCTGCCCAGGCAACTGACAAATACCTTGGCGTAGCGCAGGTCAGCGGAGGTGGAAACCTCGGTCACAGCAATAAACTTGCTCAGTCGGGGGTCTTTGACTCGGCGCTGAAGCAACCCGCTAATCTCATGGCGCATGAGGCTGCCTACCCGCTCTATACGATGTGACATAATCGGTGTCCCCTAGCTGGACCTCTCTTTACGGAAGAACTCCAGTACATCACCAACCTCAAAGTCGTCGAAGTCTTTGAACCCAACCCCACACTCGTAGCCAGAAGTCACCTCCTTGACGTCATCCTTAAAACGCCTCAGGCTGGAAACCTCAGATTCAACCACCACCTGTTCTCCGCGCCGCACCCTTGCCGAAGCACCCCGGCTCACCTTACCCTCGCTAACAGCGACACCAGCTACCTTTGCCTTCTTACTGGGGAAAATTGCCTTTACTTCAGCCCTGCCTTCGATAACCTCGACATAGGTGGGCTCTAACATGCCTTTCAGCGCCTTCTCTACATCGTCCACCAGGTTATAAATCACGTCGTAGGAGCGGATATCAACCCCTTCCACATCAGCCAAGCGCTGTGCCCCGGCTTCAATACCAGTGCCGAAACCAATAATGAGCCCTTTAGAGGCGATAGCCAGCATGACATCGCTCTCGGTGATATTGCCGCTGCTACTATGAATAATCCTGACCTGTACCTTATCCGTGCCCAGCCGTTCCAGAGAGCTCCTTATCGGCTCGATAGTGCCCTGGACGTCGGCTTTAAGAATAACATTGAGCTCCTTTACTTCTCCCGCACTTATCCGGTCAAAGAGGTTGTCCAGGCTTACCGCCCTAGGCGCCATCTCCCGCTGGTTTTTTTGCATCAAAGCCCTTGCCTGGTGCTCGCCAGCCACGACATTCAGGGTTTCGCCCACTTGAGGTAGGCTATCTAGGCCCAAGATGGCCACCGGCAGGGAAGGCTCGGCCTTTCTCACCCGCTTACCCACATCGTTAAACATCGCCCTGACCCGACCCCAGGTGCTGCCGACGACTACGGTATCACCAACCTTAAGCGTTCCGGTCTGAATCAGCACCGTAGCCATTGGCCCCCGGCTCTTATCCATCTACCGTAGCCATTGGCCCCCGGCTCTTATCCATCTCGGCCTCAATAACAACCCCCACTGCGGAGCGCGAGGGGTCTGCCTTGAGTTCTTCCATCTCGGCTACCACTAAGAGATTCTCCAGTAGCTCGCTGATGCCTTTTTTCTCCTTGGCCGAAATGGGAACGCAAACCACATCACCCCCCCACTCCTCAATAACCAGGCCGGCATCGGCCAACTGCTGCTTAACCGCCTCAATATCAGCCTCCGGCTTATCAATCTTATTAATCGCCACCACGATGGGAACTCCCGCCGCCCGGGCATGGTCGATAGCTTCTAGAGTCTGCGGCATTACCCCATCGTCAGCCGCCACCACCAAAATAGTAACATCGGTCACCTGAGCGCCCCGGGCCCGCATCACGGTAAAGGCTTCGTGACCGGGCGTATCCAGAAAGGTAATCTTCTGCCCGTTGACCTCTACCTGATAGGCACCGATATGCTGCGTAATACCCCCAGCCTCGGTATCCATTACATTGGTCTGGCGGATGGCATCCAGGAGTCGGGTCTTGCCGTGATTGACATGCCCCATAATGGTAACTACGGGCGGGCGCAGTTTCAGCCCACCAGACTCTTCTTCCTGGGGCTGATAGCGCTTGCTCTCGGCGACACGGGCGGTGCGGGACTCGGGATGGGCTTCATAGCCAAGGTTAACCGCCACCGCCGCCGCCGTCTCATAGTCAATGACCTGGTTAATATTGGCAAAAACGCCGTTGCGCATCAGCTGTTTAATAACATCAACGACACTGACCCGCAACAGCTCAGCCAGATTTCTCACCGCTATTGAGTGAGGAATCTCGACCAGCTTTGCCTCTGGTTCACCTGACTTCTTTTGGGCCAATAATTCGCTCCTTATCCCAGCTCCTGCCCGTATCTTATAAGCTTCTCCCGATTATCGGGATTAATAGCGGTACGCAGGGCATGCTCTAGCCGTCCTTCCTTAAGCCCCACCACCCAGCAATCCCCCGCCGGACATAAGTAGGCACCACGCCCCACCTTTCTACCGCTATTATCAACCTCCACCCCGCCATCCGTAATCCGGACCAACCTGATTAGCTCCCGCTTGGGTCTTATCCGGCCACAAGCGATGCAGGTCCGCTGCGGTATATGCTTTACCGAAGGTGACTTAATAGTCCTCACCTTCCTCATCATAGATTTCCCGTCCACGGCGCTGCTTTCTGATTCTGACACCGTCCTCGGCGCCTCGCTCAGAAGCACCCTTCTTTTTCTTCTTCTTGGACTTGGAGGTTGCCTTAGTTGGGCCCGGGCCCAAAACGTCTTCAGCAAAGCGAAGTCTAGAATCTGCCTCCGCCCCCACCTCTACGGGCGGCTTCAAAATAGTTTCCGGGGGCGCCAGCTCAGTCTCAAGAACGGGTTCGGGCTCAGGCTCGGCCTCAGCCTCCTTTTCGGGAACTTCGGCTTCCTCCGGAGCCAGCGGCTCTTCGGGCACGAGTTCCTCGCCAACTACCGCTTCTTTTTCAGGCTCGGCCTTGACCAGCTTCTCTTCCTCAGCGATTGATGCGCTCTTTATGTCAATCCGCCAGCCGCTAAGCTTAGCCGCCAATCTAGCGTTCTGCCCTTCTTTACCGATGGCTAACGATAGCTGCTTGTCAGGGACAACCACCGTAGCTATCCCTTCGTCTTCATCCAGCTCCACACTCAGCACCTGCGCTGGGCTCAGGGCATTGGCAATAAAAGCCGAGGCATCATCGTTCCAGGAGACCACATCCAGCTTCTCGCCATTCAGTTCTCGCATGATATTCTGTATTCTGATGCCGCGAAGCCCGACACAGCAACCAACGGGGTCGATGCCCTCCTGTCTTGCCGCCACCGCTATCTTACTACGATAGCCAGCTTCGCGGGCGACCGCCTTAATCTCTACCACCCCGCTCAAAACCTCAGGCACCTCAAGCTCAAAGAGACGACGCAGCAAATCGGGGTGAGAGCGTGAAACAACCACCTGAGGTCCCCGGCTCGTCCGCACCACCTCTAAAAGATAGACTCTAAGTCTCTGGCCTATCCGATACCTCTCATTGCGCACCTGCTCGGCGGCGGGGAGTATGGCTTCGGCCCTACCCAGGTCAACGAAGATCTGCCTGGGCTCCATGCGCTGCACTACCCCGGTGACAATATCGCCTTCTTTATCGGAATACTCCTCGAAAATGGCGCTGTGCTCCGCCTCATGGAGGCGTTGCAGGATAACCTGCTTGGCCGTTTGCGCGGCAATGCGCCCGGCATTGCGGGGGGTAGCTTCAACCATAACCGTCTCTTCAAGCTTGGCTTCGGGGTTCATCTTCACGGCGTCGGCCAGTGATATCTCAAGACGCGTATCCGAAGGCTGCTCGACCACGGTTTTTCCCGCCCACACCCTAACCCGGCCCGTAGTCGGGTCGATCTTGACCGAAATCTCCTGGTTAGGGGCAAAATTATCCTTCCGGTAAGCCGATACCAGCGCTGTTTCCACAGCAGAAAGCACCACCTCTTTGGGCAGGTTTTTCTCTGCCGAGAGCTGGGTTATCTTAATTACCTCCCCCAAATGTTTTATCCCCTTACAACAAAAAAGTGGGTTTTTCAGCCCCACTTAACAAGAACTTATCTAATTTAGTGTACCGCGTAAAGTATACCACAACAGGCGCTGGTATGCAATAGCTGGCGCCCGTTTTTCCAGCGTATTTAATATAATACCTCAACCTAGCAATTCCAACGACACTAAGATATAATGAAAAAACAGCCCCAAGGTGAGAAGCTTGGATATTAAAGCGCTAAAAGATTCGGTTATCAAAGAAGCAGAGGTTCACCTCCGCCAGCTCCGTGATATCAGCCTTAAAATCCACGCCAACCCCGAGTTGGGCTTTAAAGAGGTCAAGGCATCCGCCCTACTTAGCCAATTCCTGGAGAAAAACGGCTTCGCTATAGAGCGGGGCATCTGCGAACTGCCCACCGCCTTCCGCGGTAGCTATGGAAAGGGCAAACCAGCCATTGCCATCCTGGCCGAGTATGACGCCCTGCCCCAATTGGGCCACGCCTGCGGGCATAACCTGATAGCCGGCGCCGCTGTTGGTGCCGCCGTGGCTGCCAAGCCCACCATCGACAAGTGTGGCGGCAGTGTCTTGGTTATCGGCACACCCGCCGAGGAGTTCTACGGGGGCAAGGTGGTACTGGCGGAGCGGGGTGCTTTTGATGAGATAGACATAGCCATGATGGTGCACCCGGGAGCGCATGATAGCGCCACCACCCAGGCGCTGGCCTGCGTCACACTGGAGGTCGAGTTCTTCGGCAAAGCGGCTCACGCCGCCACCCGCCCCGAAACCGGCATCAACGCCCTGGAGGCGATGCTCCTCTCCTTCGCCGCCATTAACGCCCTCAGGCAACATATTATGGATAAAGCGCGCATCCACGGCATCATCACCGACGGTGGAGAGGCACCCAATGTCGTCCCCGCCCACAGCGCGGGCAGCTTTCTGGTGCGCGCCGAGGATGACACCTACCTCGACGAGCTAAAGGAGAAAGTTCTTAATTGCTTTGTTGGCGCTGCTACCGCTACCGGCGCCCGCCTGGAATACCAGTGGGGAAAGATAGTCTATGCGCCATTGCTTAACAACCTGACGCTGGCCGAGCTATTCAGGCAGAATATAAACGCCCTGGGGCGCCAGATGCCCCTCGTCGGCGCCAGTAGAGTCGGCAGCACCGATATGGGCAACGTCAGCCAGCTCGTTCCGGGCATCCACCCCACCATCTCCGTAGCGCCTGAAGAAGTAGTGATACATTCGACTGAGTTCGCTGAAGCCGCCGCCTCCGAAGACGGCATCAAAGGAATGCTTGATGCCGCCAAGGCACTGGCGATGACGGTAGTTGACCTGACGGCCCGCCCGGAAACGGTGGCCAAGGTTAGAGAAGAGTTTGAGCAGGCAGGCGGCTAAAAGCGCTTGTAAAACCAAGACCCTTAGTCTAAGATTATATTAACGCTTAGGAGAATTAATGGAAGCCTATCTGGGTATTGATGTCGGTTCGGTAACCACCAAGTTAGCCGTGATAGACGAGGCTGATGAGCTGGCCGCTGACCTCTACCTACCAACTCAGGGTAAGCCTATCGAGACGACGCAGCAGGGCTTAAAACAGATCAAAGACCAACTCCCCCCGGGCATGGATATCTGCGGCGTAGCTACCACCGGCAGTGCCCGCTACCTGGCTGGGGTTATTGTTGGCGCCGACCTGGTCAAGAACGAGATTACCAGCCACGCCGTCAGCGCCCTGCACTACTTCCCCCAGAGCCAGACCGTCATCGAAATCGGCGGGCAGGACAGCAAGATAATAATTATTCGAGAGGGTATAGTCACCGACTTCGGCATGAACACGGTCTGCGCGGCGGGCACGGGCAGTTTCCTCGACCACCAGGCAACGCGCCTCAACATGAGTATTGAGCAGTTCAGCCAGCTGGCGCTGGAGAGCGCGACGCCAGTGCACATCTCGGGGCGGTGCACCGTTTTTGCCGAATCGGACATGATACACAAACAGCAAACCGGGCATCGCACCGAGGACATTGTCTACGGTTTGTGCCAGGCGCTGGTGCGCAACTACCTCAACAACGTCGGCCTGGGCAAGGATATTCAACCCCCGATAATATTTCAGGGTGGCGTTGCCTTCAACCAGGGCATAGTGAAGGCACTCCAAGAAGAGCTCGGGCCCGAGGTTATCGTTCCCCCCCACCATGAAGTGATGGGAGCGATAGGCGCTGCCCTACTGGTGCATGAAGAGATGACAAGTGGTAAGAATAAAAGCAGCTTTAAGGGATTCGGTGTCAGCGAGATAGATTATCGCACCTCCTCGTTCGAATGCCAGGCTTGCCCTACTCTATGCGAGATATCCCAGCTTTCCGTCGATGGCAAGATTCTGGCTCAGTGGGGAGGCCGCTGCGACCTGTGGCAGAAAAGCACGACTATTTAACAATGCTGGTGAGAAAGATATGCTAATTGCCGTTGACGCCGCCGGCGGAGAAAACGCCCCGCGGGCGATAGTGAAAGGGGCCATAAACGCCGCTCAGGAATACGATGTCGATATTGCCCTGGTGGGCGATAAGGCCGTGTTACACGTGCTGGCCGGGCGCGATATAAAGAAGTTGAACCTCCAGATAATTGAAGCCACCGAGGTCATTGCCCCCAATGAGCACCCGATGAGAGCCGTGAAGAGCAAACCCAACTCCTCGATAGTAATCGGCACCAACCTGGTCAGAGACGGCATTGCCTCCGCCTTTGTCTCGGCCGGTAACACCGGGGCCGTAGTATGCGCCGGACTGCTCAGCCTGGGCAAGATAAAAGGCGTCGAGCGCCCCGCTATAGGCAGCTTTCTTGATATCACCCCCGACACCCCCACCCTCCTCATCGACGCTGGTGCCAACGCCGAATGTCGCCCCAGCCACCTGCTCCAATTTGCCAATCTGGGCTCGACCTACGTCAAACACCTGCTGGATATCGAAGCGCCGCGTGTTCGCCTGCTCAGCACCGGCGAAGAAGAGACCAAGGGCAACCGCCTGACTCAGGAAAGCTATAATCTACTCAAGAAGAGCCCGCTAAACTTTGTCGGCAGCATAGAAGGGCAGGACATATCGAACCGAACCGCCGATGTCATCGTGACCGATGGCTTTACCGGAAACATAGTGCTTAAGACGATAGAGGGCATGGGGGATACTTTCTTAAATATGACGCGGCAGGTAGGAAGAGTTATATCCACCGCCTATCACTTCCGGGGGCGAAACCTGCTCCACGACCTGGGCTTGGGTTCCCTGGCTAAAAGGGTAGACTATAGAGAATACGGCGGCGCTTACCTGGCGGGTATAAACGGCAATATCATCGTCGTCCACGGGCGCAGCCAGGCTAGAGCGATAAACAATGCCATAGGTCTGGCCAAACAGACAGTAGAACGCGAAATATGCCGAATAATTAGGGAGGGAAACTATGAGCAAACCGATAGCAGTAACTGACACCGACTTTGAGCAAAAGGTATTAAAGGCAAAAACACCGGTACTGGTGGACTTCTGGGCAGCCTGGTGCCGACCCTGTCTCATGGCCGCCCCGGTTCTGGAAGAGCTGGCTAAGGAGTATGCCGGCAAGTTAACCATCGCCAAACTGGATGTTGACCAGAACGCCAAAACCGCCGCCCAGTACGGCATAATGGCTATACCCAACCTCATTATCTTCAGGGATGGCAAGCCGGTATCACAAATTGTAGGCTATAAACCCAAGGAAGAATTGAAGCGCAGCCTGGACACCGTTCTGGACTAACCAAAAATTAGTCTCTTTTTATCTTCCACTGCGCCGATAACTGAAGTATAATCATATAAGGAAAAAATTATGAAGGTTGTCTTCCTCCAGGATGTACCCAATGTAGCTCAAGCGGGCGAGGTAAAAGAGGTAGCTGACGGCTACGGCCGTAACTTTCTTATTCCCCGAAAACTGGCCGCCCTAGCCAGCCCCCAAGCGATGAGCCAGGTGGTTACCCCTAGCAAAGCCCAGGCTACTACCAACGAAGAACTGGTCGAGCTAGCCAATCAGCTCGACGGCAAAGAGGTCAGCCTCAAGGCGCACGCTGGCGCCAAAGAACGGCTCTACGGCTCAATCACCAGCGCCGATATCGCCGCCGAACTGGAGAGTGCTACCGGACTGGTCGTCGACAAGAGGAAAATAGAGCTGGATAAGCCTATTCATAAGCTCGGCAGCTATGAGCTAACCATCAAGCTGGGCAAAGACATTACACCCAAAATAATGGTTAGCGTTATCGAAGAAGAGACCGCCAAGGAAGAGGAGAAGCCGTCCAAGAAAGCAAAGAAAGCGGCTAAGAAAGCCCCCAAGGCGGAAAAGAAGCCCGCCGAGAAGGAGACAAAGACCAAGAAAGCGAAGACGACCAAGAAGAAAGAGACCAAGGCAATAAAAGAAAAGAAGCCTGCCAAGAAAGAAACGGCCGCCAAGAAGAAGACCACGACCAAAGCCAAGGCGACCAAGAAGGAGAAGGCTTAACATGACCAGCGAGAAACTGCCGCCACATGATGTTGATGCCGAGGAAGCCGTAATCGGCTCACTGCTTATAGACGGGTCGGCAATATTCAAGGTTGCTCCCCTGCTGGTGCTGCTGGATAACAAATCGCCTTTCTACACCGAACGCAACTCCTGGATATATGATGCCTGCCTAGCGCTCTACGAACGGGATGAAGCCATAAACCAGATAACGGTGGCCCAAGAGCTCGACCGGCAGGGCAAACTTGAGGCTTGCGGCGGCGCTGCCTATCTGAGCCGGCTCATATCCATATGCCCCACCTCTCTTGATATCGAAGATTACGCCCAGATTGTCTATCGCCTATCGGTAATGCGCCGCCTTATCGATGCCGCTGGGCAGATCAAAAATATCGGCTATCGGGCCGAGCCCGACGTCAACACCAGCCTTAACCAGGCGGAAGACATCCTTTTTCGACTGCGCCACGGGCGAAGTCGAAGGGACCTCACCCACATTCGCCAGGTATTGGACACATACTTTGAAACCGCTGCCCCTGAAGAGGAAGGTGCTCCTAGGGAATGCTTGCCCTATGCGCTCTCCGGCTTCGCCGGAATGGACGAATTTCTGGGCGGATTTCAGCGCTCCGACTTGATTATTATCGGCGGCAGGCCGAGTATGGGCAAGACCAGCCTGGCCCTGAGCCTGGCCCGAAACGCCGCCGTGGAGCAGGGGGCATGCGTGGCCCTGTTCAGCCTGGAGATGGCGCGGGAGCCACTGGTCTGGCGTATACTGGCCAGCGAATCCGAGGTCGACTCACGGCGGATCCGCCTTGGCCTCCATACCGAAGAACAGGAAAAAAGGATTATGGACGCCATTGGCCAGCTCTCCGAAGCCAAAATCTATATCGATGATACCCCCCAGCTGCGGGTGGTAGAGATGAGAAGCAAAGCCCGTCGTCTGCACTTTGAGCAGGGCATTGATATGATCATCGTTGACTACCTCCAGCTGATGCAGGGGGACAGAAGATTCGACAACCGTGTGCAGGAGGTCAGCGAGATTTCCCGCGCCCTTAAGGGCCTGGCCCGCGAGCTTAATGTGCCCTTGCTGGCGGTATCACAGCTCAGCCGCGCCCCGGAGGGACGAGCCTCCCACGAACCACAGCTATCCGACCTACGTGAAAGCGGCAGCATCGAACAGGACGCCGATGTCGTCATCTTCGTCTACCGCGACGAATACTACTACCCCAGCCGAGAGGATTGGGAACGGGAACACCCTGGGGAAAGTTACCCGCCGCCAGCCAGTATCATTATCGCCAAGCACCGCAATGGCCCCACCGGTGAGGTCAAGTTGCTTTTCAAACCCAAGCTGGCTAAGTTTGAAAATATTACCAACGAAGAACTGAGCTTATTATAAGGCTAGTATTGGTTTAGGTGACTATGGAGCAGTTTAAAGGTTTCCCGACCAAGTCGCAGTTTACTGCCGTGCCCAACGCCTTCTTCAGCGCGCTGCTGCCACAGATCAGCGATATCGCCGAGCTGAAAACAACCCTCCATATTTTTCAGGAACTCTACCAGAAGCGAGGTTATCCCCGCTTTACCAGCTACCGGGAGCTTTTGAGCAATAAGAGCCTGATGAGCAGCCTTAAAGAAGCGGAAAAGGCACCAGAAGAGGTATTACGCCGCGCCCTGGAGATAGCCACCAAGCGGGGGACTATATTGCACCTGGCGCTGGACAGGGACGGTCAGACCGAGGACATTTATCTGCTCAATACCGAGTCGGACCGGCAAACTATGGCCAAGATTCAAGCTGGCGAGCTTGAGTTGAGCGGGCTTAAACTAAAAGAACCCGCTTTGATTGATGCCGAGGAGCCGCCCGACATCTTTAACCTTTACGAACAGAACATCGGCATGCTCACCCCGATGATCGCCGAAGAGCTGCGCGATGCCCTGAAACTATATCCCCAAAACTGGATTAGCGACGCCATCAAAGAAGCGGTTAGTAATAACAAACGCAAATGGAGCTATATCTCAGCTATCTTAGAACGCTGGAATACCGAAGGCAGGGACGATGGAACATATCGGGGAGATTCTAAAAAGACAGACCCTGACAAGTACATCAAAGGCAAATATGGACACATTGTCCAGCGCTAAAGAAGCCGAAGAGACGGCGGAAGCGACCTGCCCCATCTGTAAGGGGGCGGGGTTCGTTCACCCGCTGCTGCCTTCGGGCAAGCCCGACTACAGTCGAACCGTTCCCTGCAGATGCAAACTGTCGGAACGGGAAAAGGGACGCCAGAGCCGCCTGCGGAAATACAGCGGCCTTGAAGCCAAACTACTACAAAAAATGACCTTCGACAGTTTTGACTGGAAGCGGGTTAATCTGCCCCCAGAGCAGCGCGAGAACCTGAAGAAGGCGTTCGATACCGCGCTTGACTTCGCCAAAGCGCCCGAAGGCTGGCTGGTCTTCGCCGGCGATAACGGCTGCGGTAAGACCCACCTGGCAGCGGCTATCGCCAACTACCGCCTCAAAGAGGGCAGGCCGGCCAAGTTCGTGGTCGTGCCCGACCTGCTCGACCACCTGCGCTCCACCTTCAGCCCGGAGAGCCCGGTGAGCTACGACCAGCTCTTCGAAGAAGTCAAGAACGCCCCACTGCTCGTACTGGACGACTTTGGCAAGCAGTCAACTACGTCCTGGGCCGAGGAGAAGCTATTCCAGATTATCAACCACCGCTACAACCACCAACTGCCCACCGTTTTCACCACCAACTGCTCTCTGGATGAAATCAGCAGCCCCATCAGCTCGAGGTTCGCCGACCCTAAAATAAGCGTCGTCTGGAACATCACCGCCCCCGACTACCGCACCGACGCCACCAAGGGCCGCGAGAAGGCCGCCCGCAAGAAGAAGGCCCCCTGATTTGCACTACCCGCCTTTTTTAGCTACAATGGGGGTGATTTAGCTAGAAAAAGCCTTAGTCATGATAAATTACCCCGTTTTGGTGCTCAATCAGAATTACGAGCCACTCAATGTATGTCGGGTGCGGCGAGCGGTGGTGCTCTCGACCGTGGTAAGGCGGAGATGCTGGAGAATGGCTCCGGCTTTATCCACACCACCCTCCGTGACTTCCCCGTTCCTTCGGTAATCCGCCTGGGCTACATGATTAAGCGCCCCCGTCCTCAGAGAAAGCTAACCCGCCTTGAGATTTTCCACCGCGACCACTTTACCTGCCAGTACTGCGGCAAGCAGACCAGCCAGCTCACCTTAGACCACGTCATCCCCCGCTACCGGGGTGGTGAACACCTCTGGGAAAATGTGGTCAGCGCCTGTATACCCTGCAATCGGCGTAAGGCAGGCAGGACGCCCAAGGAAGCCGGCATGAAATTACTCCGCCCCCCAGCCCCACCCCAC
>SMTZ1_10002487_pt1 | contig 18580 bp, 22 predicted proteins | sample DeeMarSWOR136_30_FD_25667 | JGI IMG/M metagenome (IMG submission 25667)
TTTTCCATATTCTTCTCCTACCTTTACCACTACATCGTGGGCGAGCTCCATGGCTTCTACCTGCTGCCGCTTGTGTTCGAAGTAGTAATCATAGAGATCCAAAGGCCCGTAGGTCACAGGATTTTCCACATCCAGCAGCGGGTACAACGCTTTGTATTCGCCCACAAATTCCTGCACTTGGCTGTCTTCTAAAGCTTCCAGCCGTTCAGTCGCATGGGAAAGTGTGAACCCATCTATGTTGGTCATCACCGGCAGCCGCACGTTTTCGTGTTCTCCAATTTTTACTGCCTGGAAGATGTTATCGTAGCATTCCTGAATGTTTTCTGCATGAATCTGAATCCACGAAGAATCCCTCGCTCCCATAGAATCTGAGTGATCACAGTGAATATTAATGGGTGCAGATAATGCCCGGTTCATCACGTTCATGACAATAGGGCACCTGTTGGATGCTGCCACGTACAGCATCTCCCACATCAATGCTAATCCTGCAGAGGCAGTAGAGGTCATGACCCTCCCCCCTGCAATGGACGCACCAATACAGCAGGACATGGCGGAATGTTCAGAATCTGCCATGATCAGCTCTGTGTCAACCTCCCCATCTGCCACGTAGTCTGCAAACCGCTCCATAGCCACTGTCTGGGGCGTTATAGGATAGACTGCCACCACATCGGGGTTGACCTGTTTTATTGCATAGGCTACTGCTGCATTTCCAGATAGTGCGAGAATCATTCTTCTCCCTCCTGTACCATTTCTATCGCATCAAAGGGACACACCTGGGCACAGATGCCGCACCCTTTGCAGTACTCATAATCAATGTCCACTACCTTTCCACTTTCTACTTTGATGGATGCATCTGGGCACACAATCCAGCACTGCAAACAATCAGTGCACTTCTCCTCATCTCGCACAGGTTTCTGGGATCTCCAGTCACCAGTCTTGTACAGTACGGAATTGCCAGCATCATCGATCAATCCACCCCACAAACAGTCTTTCCAGCCTTTTTGCTGTATCATGATGTCACCTCTTCGTATGCACGTTTCAGCGCTTGGATATTGGCTTGCGTACCTCTCTCTCCGATTTTTGACTCCAGCATCTTTCTAATCTGGGCTTCCACCTGGACCAATGTCACCAGATCAGTGACCTTTACCAGAGCTCCCACACAGCACGTGTTGGCAATAGGCCTGCCAATAGTGTCCAGCGCAATCTTGGTCGCATTGACCACGTAAATTCTCCCCATGAACTTGGTGATCTTTCTCACTTCGTCTGCAGTCCCTGGGTAATTCACAATTAACTTCCCCTCATCTGATAGCCCTTCTGTGATTATGGGATTCCCCAGCAACGTGGGATCTAACACAACTACCACATCTGGGGTGTACACGTGGGAATGAATTTCAATAGGTTTATCAGATAGTCGGGTAAAGGCGCGAATAGGCGCTCCCATTCTCTCTGGTCCAAATTCAGGGAAGGCTTGTAAGTACTTCCCTTCTGCTAAAGCAGCCCCTGCTAGCAACTCTGAAGCAGTGACCACTCCCTGGCCTCCTCGGCCGTGCCATCTCACTTCTACAAACATGATATCACCTAGAATAGTCTTCCCAATTCTTCTTTTTTCAGCAGCAGCCCCCAGGTTCTATCCACCTGTTCCTGGATGTACTGGATCTGCTCTTCAGTTAAATGCCTGAATCGCCCCTGGGTTTTCAAATACTCTGCAACTGGAAGTTTCTCTCTTGGTTTCTTGTTAATCTTGTAGGCACCATTTTCAATCTCGTACAGTGGGAATACACAGGTTTCCACTGCTAGCCGTGGTATCTTCAACTGCCATTCAGGAGGACTCCTCCATCCTGTGGGACAGGTAGCCAAAACGTGGAGGAACCTGGTGCCTTCAATCTCTTTTGCTTTCTTGAGCTTCCTTATAAAATCTTCTGGATGACCTACAGTAGATGTGGCACAATACGGAATCTGGTGAGCTGCCATAATCTCCATCATGTTCTTTTTAGGTTTGTCTTTAGGATGTTTCCATGGAGTAGTAGTTGTCCAGGCACCCCAGGGGGTAGCAGAGGATCTCTGTATCCCTGTATTCATGTAGGCTTCATTGTCGTAGCACACGTAGATGAAGTCTTCATTTCGTTCAGCAGCAGCAGATAAGGCTTGTACACCAATGTCAAAGGTGCCGCCATCACCTGCCCAGGCCAAGACAGTGGCCTTCTTTCCTTTGATTTCTAACCCTGCTTTAATACCTGATGACACAGCAGCAGCTGTCTCAAAAGCTGTATGGTATATAGGCATTTTTAAAGCTGATGTTGGAAAAGGGCCTGCAATAATAGACCAGCAGCATGCAGGGATAACTACCATGGTTTCAGGTCCTAAAGCTTTCAATGCAAGCCGCATAGCGTAAGCAGCGCCACATCCCTGGCAGTCCACTGTCCCTGGGAACATGTACTCTTCTTCTGGGATAGAAGTTTTCATCATCTTCTTTTTTTCAGTCATAGTTTCACCCCCCACCACAAAATTTCTTCAATGTCACAGGTATCTGCCTGTTCCACAATTCCAGTAATGTCTTTGATTCTCATGTCTCTTCCTCCTAACCCTGCAATGAATCCGTACACAGGGGGTCTGTTCTTCTCGTTGTACAAACTGGCCTTGATCTCGTTGAAGAAGATCCCCTGATTTCCGAAGGAGATGTTCCTGTCTATTACGATCAGTTTGTTCACTTTCGAAGCCAAATTGCGGATTTCATCGTTAGGGAACGGTCTGAAGAGTTTTAATCTGGCGAGTCCAATTTTTCTGCCTTCTTTCCGCATGATATCTACAGCATCCTTGGCAGTGGATGCAGTCGACCCTGCTATGACTACCACTTCGTCTGCATCCTCACACTGGTAGAATTCTACAACCCCGTAGGATCTTCCAAAGGTTTTGGTGAATTCTGCATCTACTTCTCTGGTAGTTTTTAACGCTTTCTCGTGGGCTTCCTGTATTAAATACCGCAACTCCATGTACCATTCAGGTGTGGTTAACGCACCAAATGCATGAGGATCATCCAGATCCATCTTGTAGGGTGGATCAAAGGGCGGCAGAAATTCGTCGATTAATTCCTGATCAGGCATCTCCACTGGTTCGTATGTGTGAGACAGAATAAAAGCGTCCATAACCAGCATTCCTGGTAGCAAAACTTTTTCACAAATCTTGAAAGCAATCATAGTAGTATCATACACTTCCTGATTGCTCTCACAGTAGAACTGCAGCCATCCTGTATCTCTTTGCGCCAGAGAATCATTCTGATCTGTCCATATACTCCAGGGAGGGCCCATAGCCCTGTTAATGTTGGCCATTACCACGGGATGTCTCCCGTTTGCAGCCCAGTGAAGCATCTCGTGCATTAAGGCCAATCCATGAGCAGACGTGGCAGTATACGCTCTGGCTCCTGCAGCTGATGCTCCAATACAGGCTGCCATAGCAGAATGTTCTGACTCTACTTTGATGAATTTCGCATCTAAAGTACCATCAGCACAGAACTCACTGAGTAACTCTACCACCTGGGTCTGGGGAGTAATGGGGTAAGCAGCAATTACTTCTGATCGGGAATCTCTTGCACCGTAGGAAGCTGCATGATTTCCAGAAATAACTTTGACCGTGCTCATACCATCACCCTTTCATCAACCATTTCTATAGCATCTTTTGGGCACTCTTCAGCGCAAACACCGCATCCCTTGCAGTAATCCATGTTCCAGGTGGGGTACTTTCCCAGTTCTATACATGCATTGGGACACACTTTCCAGCAAATGCCGCATTGGATACATTTCTCTTCATGAAATTCTGGTTTGGAGTTTCTCCAGTTTCCTGTCTTGGTCAGTTCATTACTGACTGATATAGAGCAGGGAGGCAGATCGTGAGCTGTTTTGAATTCAGCTTTTGTCATAAAACTACCTTCCCGTATGCTTCTTCTGCTGCTTGAGCATTCTCTTCATGTTTTACAGGAACATGGCTCCTGATAGAATCGAGCAGTAAATCTAATTTGATCTCTCCAGTAGCCTTCGCAAAAGCTCCCAATATAGCTGTATTAACAATAGGAGCTTGTCTAGACCCCAATTTGTGCTTTATTGCAATAGAAGTCGCATCTACAGTGACTATGGTGAAGGGACCTTTCAAATCAATCTCTGAAGGGTTCATAGATGTATTGATTAAAATCATGGCTTTGCCTTCTTTCTGTTCTTTGTAAGATGAGGACACTCCACATCCTGCAGTCACATCCACCTGTCCCACTAACGTGGGATCCATTACTACCACATAGTCAGGATTGTAGATGAAGAACTTGACACGAATAGGCTTTGAATCAATTCTGGTGAAAGCAGTCACAGGTGCTCCTCTTCGCTCCACACCGAACATGGGGAATGCCTGGACATACTTTCCGTCGCGGAACGCAGTATCAGCGAGGATATCAGAAGCTACTACAGCTCCTTGTCCACCTCGACCGTGAAATCTGATTTCGATCATGTGCAATACCTCCTGCTGTGACGTATTACATTGCCTTTAAAATGGTTTCGGTGAAGGTCTTAAGACGTGTAGATAAAAGCCGTAATTTCTGAAACAAGGTGAAAACGTTCTCCCGTGATTTTAGTTGGTGGGAACAGAGGAAGGCATGTGAAGTGAAAATTGTGCGTGAGACAGCCCCTTTGCAGAACACCGGGAGGAAAGACCAAAGAAAGTGGAAAACTGCACATTCTGTCCGAAGCACCTCAAAATTCTGACTGAACTCTTGTGGGTTCAGGCACAAAAGTTAAAAAGGAGTAGTAATAAATGGAACCATGGTCAGGACCCGGTGCCAGTACAAGTCGTGGGATGGAACCCAGATCTGCCGTGAAGCAGTATGGCAGGGCTCTGCAGAAGGTTACTGTATTTTTCACGATCCTTCAAAGGAAAAGAACATTAACCTGTTCCAGAGAAAATTGACAAGCAAACTGAAGAAAGAAGACTACGACTTTAGAGGATACTATTTCCCGAAAGACGTGGACTTAGCCGACCAGATCTTTGCCAAGGACGTGGATTTTGAAGAAGCGATCTTTTCCAGCAGCGCCAACTTCTCCAACTGTACATTTTCAGGGAGAGTCAACTTTGCAGGAACTACATTTTTTGACAGAGCCAATTTTTTGAATACAACCTTTTCAGGGGGAGCTTACTTCGGAGGTTCTACCTTCTTTGGTGGAGCATACTTTTCTGGAACTACGTTTTCTGGTGGAGCTCACTTTGCCCGGGTTTCCTTTTCTGGTGGAGCCTATTTCTCAGGAGCTACCTTCTTTAACAGAGCTGGGTTTGCGAGGGCATCCTTTTCTGAAGAAGCTGAATTCATGGGCACCAATTTTTCAGGAGATGCTCACTTTCTGAGTGCTGCCTTTCACAAGTGGGCCCGATTCGAGGAATCTCGATTTTCTGATGTGACAGACTTTGTGAGAGCTCAGTTTTTGGGAGATACCAGTTTCTGGAAGGCTGTATTTGAAAAATCAGTGGATTTTCAGATGGCGGTCTTTGCCAAGAATGTCTCCTTTTTAGATACCCAGTTCCAGGGAGAGATGAATTTTGAAGGAAGCAGATTTGAAAAGAACATAGGGGAAGACGTCAGTTCCAGTGCGCTCCTGGAACGGAGCTACCGAAATGTGAAGAATGCACTCCTGCTCAAAGGGGAGTACGGAGCTGCAGGAGAATTCTACTTCAGAGAGATGGAAGCTCGAAGAGCCCAGGCCAAGAGAGCAAACAGGTTATTGATGGGGCTGTACAAGTGGCTCTCCGGATATGGGGAGAAGCCCCAACAAGTGATATTTGTATCTGCATCTGTCATTTTGGTTTGTGCAGTGATCTATTTATTCAATGGAATTGTATTCCATCAAGATCCACAGAGCTTAATAGACCACGGATTGTTTTCGCTCCGCATTAACTGGCAGTTGTTCAGGGATTTTCTAGACTGCCTTTATTACAGTGCCATCACCTTTGCCCCTGTGGGACAGACCGCTCTTGAACCTGCAGCATATATCAGTAAAGCTACCACTGTGACAGAAACATTTGTTGGTATCTTTCTGATATTCCTGTTTGCAATCGTTACCACCCGGAAGATGATACGACAGTAATTCTTTGTGTCTGTCACAACAAATGAAAAGGTTTTTATGGCGTGTGTCAAGTTGATAGTATGGATCAGCTCTTGAATGCAATGAAAGACAAAGGGATTACCCAGGTGAAGCTCTTTGTAGTAGATATTGAAGGACGCCCCAGATTCATGACTATTCCATCGCATCACCTTGAGGAAGTAGTTGAGGGAATTACTATTGATGGTTCCTCCATTCCTGGATTCACCACAGTGGATGAGAGCGATGTGATTGCCAAACCAGATCTAGAAAGTGCTGTCTTTTCAGATAATGAAGTAGCTCTTTTTTGCCACGTTGAGTATGAGAATGGCCAGGTGTTCGAAGGGGACCCCCGCAACATTCTCAAGAAGGTGCTGCAAAAAGGGGCAGAAAAAGGTTTCTTTTATGCAAAACCTGAGCTGGAGTTTTACTTTTTAAAGGGGTTCAACCCTGTAGATTCTAAAGGGTACATGGATTACGCTGAGGGATTGAAAATTGTAGAAGAGGTAGTTTCAAAGTCAGATGTTAAAGTGGAGAGAATCCACCACGAGAATGGACCAGCTCAATACGAGATCGAACCGTTAATGGCTCCTGCTCTGAAAGCGTGTGACACTATTATTCTCTTAAAGGAAGGGTTAAAACAGAAAGCCAGAGAGGAAGGGATTACTGCCACATTCATGCCGAAGCCACTTTTAGATGAAGCAGGGAGCGGCATGCACTTCCATGTTTTGTGGGAAAAAAATGGAAAGAACCTCTTTGAGCCCTTCTCTGAAACTGCTCTGTACTTTGTGGGTGGGCTCTTATCCCATGCGAAAGGGATTACTGCTGTATGTAATCCTACTATTAATTCCTACAAGCGGCTGGTTCCCCACTTTGAAGCACCAGTTTACATATCCTGGGGAAGGGGAAACCGTTCTGCGCTGGTGAGAATTCCCCGAGGAGGAAAAACACGGATTGAGTACCGTTCCCCTGATCCTCTGTGTAACCCATATCTGGCTCTGGCCCTCATTCTGGGAGCTGGCCTCCATGGTGTGGACGAGAGAATTGAACCACCTGAAGAAGTGGTAGAAAATATATTTGACTCAGAACATGACATTGAAACACTGCCCACCACGCTGGAGGACGCACTCAAAGAACTGGAGAAAGATGATCTGATAAAGGAGATTCTGGGCGAGCACCTGATAAAACAATTTATTAATCGGAAAAAAGCAGAAATTGAAGATTACAGGAGGTTTTGTACAAAGATTTCCCAGTGGGAATACGACCACTATCTGGAATAGGGTTTTTGAAAGGATTCGCCCAGGTCGTACAGCAGTATGGCTTGTACATCGTTATTTTGGGAAAATGCGCTCTCATAAAAAAGATGTGTTCTATCCTTCTGGTGTCATTTGAATATGTGCATTAATTCTTGAAATTCCATCAGATCTTTAACAGTAATGCAGTCTACATCATGGTATCTATCAGCTCTATCCAGCAGTACAGGTGTAATTCCAATCCTGTGCGCACCTTCCACATCTGCATGATAACTGTCTCCCACGTGGATACTCTCTTCAGGCTTGACGTGGAGGTTTCTCAAAGCTATCTTGAAGATTTCAGGATCAGGTTTCTCATACCCAACCTCTCCTGATAAGACAATAGTATCAAAATACCTCTCCAGTCCCAGAGATGAGATTCTATCCCTGTGGGAGGGCACTGCATTGGAGATCATCCCTAGCTTGAATCCTGCCCCCTTCAGGTGAGAGAGAACAGTGTCTGTATCATGGAACTTGGAGTAATGGAGGCGATCACGAATATAGTGGTGGATGAACCATCCGTGCGATAAGGTAGCTTTGAACCCAAGCTCCTGCAGGGCCATCATGTTACCATAAGCGAAGAAGTCTGCTTCCTGCCTCCTTGTAATGGGAAGTGGGTAATCAATCTTTGTGTCCACTTCTGCTATCACTCTGAGAAGGTCACACGGGACTACCTGAAACCCGAGGAGCTGACACGCTTCACAGAAGAGGACTTCACCCGGTGGCTCTGGTCGTGCGAGAGTCCCACCGAAGTCAAAGAAGACACTGGCCACATCCATGAGGGGACTTGGGGAGAGGCTATTTAAACTTTTGTCCACTATCCCACTTCTTGCAGATGATCAGTTGAGAATCTCCTTCATTTTTTCAATTTTCTCTTTCATCTCTTTTGCTACCCAACAAATTTTCGAGCTTTTATAGAGGAAATCCATTCCAAACGAAATTTTTTTGGATTTTCATCCGTTTGGTCTAGCAGTTTCTTTTTTAACAACACCTTTTTCAACGTTTTGTAATTTCCATTAAAACGGTGGTGATCGCCCAGATAGCATCCGCACATTAATAGACTATCTACTTTATTTGAGGTTTCCAGGATGAGCTGTACATCAATTCTCCCATTACAGTTTATTAAATGATTTTTATGTCTTCAATAGGTCTAAATCGTTCATATTCTGCCAGTTCAACCCCTGTTTGAGGATACCAATTGCAGACGAATGTTCCAATTTTACTCGGAGAATCTCCACCATTTTTAAAAGCTGCTCTGCAGAAAGCGTGGCCTGATCACAACAGCTTTTGGACAATAACCCACACACATACCACAGTCTCTACACATACTCATATCAATCATGGAGTTCTTCCATTTTGCAAGCTTTCTGTAACATATGTGTGAGCCCTCACATAGCCATTGGTGAAGACCTCTAAAAATGAGAATAAAAATACTAAATACCCCTTTTAGCACCATCAGATTAGATATCATAACCTTTAAAAGTGCGAACCAGAATGAAAAGCGAGGTGATCATGTATGAGAAAAAGCGTGTTTATCATTGGAATCGCTCTCCTCCTCATTGGCCTGCTGGCCTTTGTAATAGGGTACAATGGAGCCACAGAATATCAAACTGTTCTCGGGCAGGTCGGCCGCATTCTTTCGCAGAAGGCACAGCAAGACTATAAGATGTTCATGCTCATGGAAACGGTTGGGGCTATACTGGTAGTAACAGGTCTTGGCATGACCATTGTTGGAGCTGTGACGAGCAAGAAGTCAGAGTGATTACAGATTAGGTTCATGCGACTATGTTTCTTCTTGCTTTTATTACCCATGTCTCTTCGTATCACATAGATGACAGACCAAAGGTCTATATGGGATCATATAGATTTAACAAAGAGATCATAAATACACCTGAGGTGGAAAGATGACAACACAAACTCTTAGAGAACCCAAACAAAAGGATGAGAGAATTCAATATACTATCAGGTTTGCTCCTGGTGCTGTTGAGGAGATTGAAGAAATGGCAAAAGAAGAAGGAATTACAAAAGCAGAACTCATAAGAAGAGCATTGAATTTTTATCAGGTGAAGCAGAGAGCAATAAGAGAAAAGGGAAGAATCTTCATCCTCAACGAAAAAGGAGAGAAAACCTGGGTGATGGTATGAGAAGGAGATGTTCTTTTTCTTTAGTCTGGAGTATTCACGAAGGTTTATGAGATCTCATGAAGAAACTTCCTCATAGAATGCAGTGCAAGGTTAGATTAGAAAACTTGAAATTCATTATACAATATCTCCATGCATATCTTGACGATGTACTAGTTGGTCTCGTGAGAAAAGCTTAATATGGTAAAAAAAAAGTGAGAAACATGAAGGTAGTATTAGTTGTACACACACCTGACCCAGACAGACTTTGTGCCCAAGCAGCCTTAGTCTCGAAGTGGCCCAAAGGATGGTCTGAATTCAAAGATTTGTGGAATGACAAAACCGATTTGCAGCACTTAACAGATGCAATAGAAAAAGGCCATGTATCCGTTATAGAACATGCTTGTTTCACCTTCTCTCTGGAAGGTATCTCCCGCTCCTGTTCCCACCAGTTGGTGAGACACAGAATTGCTTCCTACACCCAGCAGTCCCAGAGGTATGTTCAATTACAAGATCCAGATGCTTTTGTCATCCCAGAAACTATTCAAGAGAATGAAAAAGCACGAAAGCTCTTCCAAGAACAATTAAAAGCACAGTTTTCAACCTATGAAAGATTAATAGATTTAGGTATCCCAAAAGAAGATGCCCGATTTGTAATGCCCAATGCTACCAAAACCAATATCTTGGTCACCATGAATGCGAGAGAATTACTCCATTTTTTTGCCTTGCGCTGCTGTGAAAGAACCCAGTGGGAACTCCGGGAAGTAGCCTGGAAGATGTTAACCCTGGCCAAGAAGGTAGCTCCTCTCATTTTCTCCAAAGGGGGACCTTCCTGTGTGCAGTTAGGGTTTTGTCCTGAAGGGGATTTAACCTGTGGGAAAATCAAAGAAATCAAAGAAAAAGCTGCCAACCTCTAAAAATCTCTTGAAATTGATCATACAAAGGAAAAATGCTCTTACTACCTTCAAATAATACTTTAACCAACCGTTCCACTACTAACCTGTTCACAGATTAACTGCTAATTGACCCAATAAAAATCCTTTCTTTGTCCTATTCAGAGAATTCTCAGAAAAAAATTTGACAATTACTAAGCAGAAAGATTTATAAGGTTTTTAGACAATCAGAAAATGTTGGTGTTTCTATGGCCACTCGATGGAGAAATATCAAACGTGTCTCACAAGGTATTACCCGTTACGTCGGTGCAGTTGCTCGGAAAAAACGCAGCAAAGAAAGAAAGATCGGCTTACTCATAGATGGGCCCAACATTTTGAGAAAGGAATTCGGAATCAACCTGGATGATGTAAAGGCAATTCTGGAGGACATGGGAGACATCCGTATCGGAAAAGTATTGCTCAACCAGTATGCTTCTCAAGGGTTAATAGAAGCAATTGCTAACCAGGGATTCGATCCAATAGTTGTAGCCGGGGACATAGATGTGAGAATGGGTATTGAAGCTATGGATCTGATCTTCAATGAGAATGTGGATACTATAGCTTTAGCAACGAGAGATGCTGACTTTCTGCCCATTCTGGTAAAATCCAAAGAGTTCGGGAAAGATACTATTGTCATTGGTGCTGAACCTGGATTTTCCATTGCTTTACAGAATGCAGCAGACACTGTTATTCTCATGGGTCCAGATTATTTTCGCAGCGGTTCAGAAGAAGAGGAAGACATAGAAGTGTAATTGTATTGGTTATACTTGTCATTGTGGTCATCTGAGAGTAGGTTTCAGCGAATACACGCTTATCCTGTGAAAGTGCGATGAACAGAGAAAAAATAGGAATAGATACAAGGATCTATTCCTTCTCTTCTTTTCTTTTAGCCAGTACGTCTGGCAAAACGTCCAGGAACTTGCCCAATTTGTATATGAGGTAGAGCACTGCCACTGCTATTATGAGTCGGGCTATTCCTGCTGTCAAGAGTACGATTCCTTGCATTATATCACCTCAAGAAAACAGAGGTTTTATACTAAAAAAGGATTCTGAACGATTAAAGAGTAACAAAGGTACATTACAGCACAGGAGTAATAGACATAGAGTCTCTCCTAAAGGGTTTCAAGTTTTCAAATTTTTTCCCCTATGTACAATAAGTGTTCTGCTGCCCCATAAATGGTTGAGTCTTTTCCCAGCCTGTAGTTTGTGTCCACCCACATCTCCCATACTTTGCCAGTGAGTTCATTGACTTGTTCATCGATCATACTGACAATTCCCTCGCAGGCAATCACATCCACTGTTTTAAAGCCAGCTTTCTCCATCAATGGTAAAACCTCTGAAGGATGGGCAAACCAAGCATAATTGACAAAACTTTCTTCTTTTAAAGGAGGTTCCACAGATCCTGTAGTAATTATCTGTTCACACTGCTTTTGATGCTCAAAAATCCACGCAGGCTCATACTTACCTGCCCAGCGTAGTGGAGCATAATTGGTAACAAAGGTGGCAAAGATCAGTCCTTTTTGTCTGAGTATTCGTGCTGCTTCTGAAACAGCATTCTCCCTGTCTTTTTCAGTGAGAAGGTGGTACAAAGGACCCATGAAGAGGATGACATCTATCTGTTCTTTTTTGAATGGAAGGTCTACAGCATTTCCGTGTATGTACTCTGCCAGTTCAACTCCTGCTTCTCTGGCCTTTTTTCTTGCGAATTCCAAGCAATTCCTGGAAAGATCAACGAGGATTACTTTGTATCCTTTCTGGGCCAAACCAATGGAGTACCTGCCAGGACCTCCTCCCACGTCCAGGATGGTAGCAGGAGGTGGAGGAAAATACTCTTTGAAAGCTCGCATAGTTACCGCGAACTCAGTCCTGTTCCGGTCCAGCCGGTCCCATTCATGCTGAGGGTCTAAATCGTAGTATCTTCTTACATCAGACATAATTTCGCTTCTCCTCCCTTTGTAGCAGCACCCATGTGCTCAGACTCTTTATCTTTTTCTCCACATTAAAATACTTTCTCTCAAAGGAATTCTTCCCACTTGTTTCAATCCTTTATACTTAGCAACTATAACAGTTTCAACAGTGAATCCTACCTCTTCTGCCATATCTGACAGAATCAAATCCACAGGGATGACCTCACCTTGATAATACTGGTTGTCCACTACGAGAGCTGTTTGTGCATTTCCACTTAATAGTCTGTACCATTCTTTGATTGCTTTTTTCATGTCTGCAAAATATGCAGCCAGCATATCTGGTATTTCTGGTTTCCCCATTTTCTCTCTCAATGCAGTGACAACTTCTTTAACTGCAGCATGTGGAGGAGCTTCTCTCTCACGTGTGCCAGACTCAAATGATCTCAAAAGGTTCTTTCTCAATTCTTTGAATTCTTCAAAATTCTTTACGAAGTGGAAACAGAGTTCTAGAGCATAGCTTTGGGTGTAATCGACTGCATCAGCATAGGGTGGTGAGGTGATGAGAATAGTAGGCTTCCTTTTAAAGGATAGAGATAAATCCCTGGTATCATCTAAAAAGATGTCTGGCACATTCTCCCCACATACATGTAGGTACCTTTTTGATGCAATATCTCTTTCTACTGTACTTATCTTCCTTTTCATAGCATCAATGGGATCAGAACTTTTTTTGTAATTTTTTACTTTTGGATACCTATTTTCTTTTACTGTTAAACTGCATTCTTCCACTATCGAAAAGAACAGAAACAGAAAGATGCTGTTGTACGGTTCTTCAAGTTCATCTATGGCTGATTTCATTTTCTTCAATTTCAGCAGAGTATTCTCTTTGAAAGCACTCTTCATGATGGGCACATCTGCAGCTATCAAAGCTGGGCTGCACTTATCAATTTCAGGTTGAACTGTATTCCAGATGGATTTGATTTCACCTTTTTCTAAAAATAAGAACGTGGGAAGTGTCTTTGACACAAACCATGCCAGAGGTAAGGTATCTGCTCCAACAGAGGGAATACCCCTCACAAAAGAGGTGAACAAGGTCGTACCAGACCCACAAAAGGGATCAAATACGTAATCAGTCTCACAAGCTTTAACCCTGTCCAAGAGCTCCCAGACCAATCCAAATGAGAACGCTTCTTCAAACCTGTATATGTTAAGAAATGGTACTTCTTTGTTGCCAGTATAGGGTACCAAAGACTTCAATTTTTGTTCTTCAACAATTCTATCTTCATATTTTTCCTCCAGCAAAGATCTCTTTTGTGAGAATAGGTTGCCTTTCTTAGTCTTCATTACATTCACCCTATTGAATAATCATACGTTTTTAAAATCATTCCCATAGGTGTCTATACAATTTCTGCACTTCATGTGTAATACCTTAAGAATACATCATAAACCCCATGTTCATGTAGAAAAAACTGGGAAGGAAATAATCCCTTCCACCAGTACAAAATCACAACCTGGCTAATCAGAATCAATCAGGGCGTGTAGCAATAGATCCTACGACAAGCCTTCCTCCTGAAAGCAAGCTCCACGCTCTCAGCCCTACAGCTTTTTTCGCAGATTCTAAAGCCATCTCTGCATGCTGCAGTGCATCAGCGTACTCTCCTGCATCAAAGGATTCTTTAGCCATTTCCAAATACTTTTCAACTTCCATCTTCATTACGAGGGCAGGTCCAAACCAGGCGCCCATGGAGTTAAGATCTTCCAGCATGCTCTCCACTTCAGCTATAGCAGCTTCTGCATCAGACATCTCATCTGCAAAGCACGTTCCAGGCACTAAAGCAAAGACTGCCAAGATCAGAATAACTTTTTTCTTCATTATATCACTTGCATTGTTGAATGCACCATGTATAAAAACATTTTGGTTATAGACTAGAGTTATGTAATGCACCATAGTTATAGAGCAATGGTTTATCACAACTGCAGAACAAGTACTTGTATTGCTGAAGTATCAGACCGACTTTGCAGTCATAGTCCAGATGTTAAAGAAGTGACATCCCACAATAGATGTTCAGGTTCTTGAACACATTTTCCAAAAAAGCTTTTAAGCTTTTCATAGTAGTATGTACATGTTTCTCTGTTTGTATAACTCCTATGACAAACTCAGAGTTCATGACATACACATACGGAGTGTTGCCCGAGCTGCTCCTGTTTGTTATGCTGCAGGATTTCATCTAGTACTCTTGGATTTTCCTTCACCCATGTATGATCTCGTCGTAACCAGTACCACTATTGGTGAATCAGGCACATTTTTGGAAGCTTTAAAAGCTCATTCAAAGTTTTCAGAACTTGTAAAAAAGCTTCCCCTGGCCACTCTGGTGGTCACCACCTCAAGACCTGACAGCAGAAAGAACGTGAGCTGTAAAACTCTGGCAGACCTTTCTGTAAGAGGTGAACCCCTTGCCCTTGTTGTTGGGTTGGGCAGGAGAGGACTCCCCAATCTGTTGAGAAAGAAGGCAAAGTACCACTGGGATGCCACTGGTAAAGGTATATCTTTAGAAACCTGTACTGCTATTGGGTACATTGCGGCTCGGGTTGCCACCATGGTGGAGCTTAAAAAGCGTTTCTAGGTTAAAAGAGTTTTAGATTGAAAACAGGTGCTATCAACCTCAGAGATGAGATAAACACTCAATAATATGATTATGTATCAAAAAACTTATAAGCGAGTGAGAGGAGAATAGAAAACAAAGGGAAAGGAGGTGGAAGAAAATGATGGAAATGCCACAATACATGGATCAAATAGAACCTAATGTAGTACCGTGTGGAGCTCCCTGCACCACCTGGTACTGGAAGCTAACCTGCATACCATGGATAACCCTCATATGCATACTATAACCAGGGTTCCAGTATTTCCTTTTTCATTTTTTGACAGTAGTATAAGGTGAGCTGATGTATCCAGTGATTGAGAAAGACAGAATGCTGTACCTGACACCTGAGGGAGGAACGCTCTTCGTTGGAAGTTTACCACTCCAGAGAGTGAACCCTACTGCTGCCAGCATCCTCGAATTGTGTAATGGAATGTATGAACTGGAAGATATCTGCAAAATACTTGCTGAAAAATATGAAGATGATCCAACCAGGGTAAGAGAGATGGTTCTCACATTTTTAGAAGAAAGCAAAAAAAGAGGGAACATCAGAGTGAACACAGAAAAAGCAGATGAAAATCCTCTCATATGTGGAAACAAAAACCTGTGGGTTCCGTACTACATTTCTGCAGAACTCACCAAGCAGTGTGATTTGAGATGCATTCACTGCTATGCAGATGCAGGACCTCCCCAGGTGAATGAGTTATCCACAGAAAGGTGGCTGGAAATTCTTGATGAATTTTACAGGCTGGGCTGTCAGACAGTCAACCTCACAGGGGGAGACCCTCTGGCACACCCTGATATCTGTGATATTTTAGATTTTTGCAGAGAAAAATTCACTGTTGTCATACCCACATCCGGGTACAGAATCGATGAAGACATGGTGACAAAGCTTTCTTCATACAAGAACATAGAACACATACAGGTGAGCCTGGATGGCCCTGATCCGGAAACCCACAACAAAATACGGGGAAGAAAGGATTCATTCCAGAAAGCTACCAGAGCTATAACCCTTTTATCTGAAAGAGGAGGTATGACAGTTCACGTGGCTATGGTTGTTCTCCCTCAAAACGAAGACAAAATTGAAGATACTATAAAGCTCGCCAGAAAATTAGGAGCGAAAGTATTTGGAGCTGGACGAATCTACTCACTGGGGAGAGCGAGAGGAAAGTTTTCTCTATCTCGGGAGAGATTAATCGCTTTAGACAAAAAAGTGTCAGACCTTTCTAAAAAGTACAGTGATGAAACCTTTCACGTGAAGGGAAGAGACCCTAATCAACTGCAGCAGTATCTCTTTCCCGAAGACATGGCACCAGATGAAATCCTCGCATACGGAGATATTCTGATCGGCCTCTTAGGAGGGAATTGTGGTGCTGGCTACAGGAGTCTGTTCGTTACTGCAGAAGGGGATGTGCTCCCCTGTGGAATGATGGAGGTCTGCTTAGGGAATGTGGCTGAAACCTGCGTGGAAGAGGTGCTGCACTCTTTCTTAGTACGTGCTTTCAGAAAGATACCCAGTCCCAATTCAGAAACATGTGGGGATTGCTCCAATCGGTTCTTGTGCAGTGGTTGCCATGCATTAGCATACATGTATGGTGAAGGAATGCCCTGCAGATGGAGAGAAATCTATGAAGAATGTTTATCCTGTATTGAATGAGCATGTTCTCTTAATGGTTCGACCCAAAGGAGGGCTTATCGGGAGAGTGGGTGCTCCCTCCACGTATATCAATGATACAGCTGTAGACATCCTGGAGTTGTGTGATGGTACAAGAACTATGAGGACTATATCAGAAATTTTAGCTAAAAAGCACTATGAAGATGTTGAGAAAGTATGTGAGTTAGTGTCTGATTTTTTGCAGAAAGCATCACAGAAAGGCCATATTGTGTATTCTTGTGAGCCTACAGAAATTTTGGGAATTTTGGCAGGGAACAGAGACTACATAGTTCCCATGGATATGTCTGTTGATATTACACTGCAGTGTGATTTGCAGTGCATACACTGTTATGCAGAAGCAGGGTCTCAAAAGAATACACTTTCCACACGAGAATGGTTGAAGGTTTTGCAAAAGATTCGTCAAGCAGGAGTGGCCAAAATCGTGTTAACAGGGGGAGATCCTCCTGCTCATCCAGATTTTTTTAAGATTCTAAGATTCTGTGCTAAAATATTTTTGATTGTGGATATAGCAACAAACGGGTACAGGATTTCGGAAGAGATGGTAAAGAAAATTTCTAAAGTCCAAAAAATTGGAATTATCACCTGCAGGTTAAGTATAGATGGGAGTGAACATGTTCATGACAAAATACGCGGTGTTAAAGGCTCCTGGCGAAGAGCAACAGAAGCAGTAACATTACTGTCTGGTCACAGTATCCCTGTCAGTGTAACTATGACATTAAATGCAGATAATGTAGCTGATCTGGAAGAGGTAATACAGACTGCAAAAGCGTGCGGAGCTTCACGATTTTCTGCAGGGATGACATTAGAGAAGGGGAGAGCATGTGGCAAAAATCTAGAGTTGACCAGAACCCAGAAACGGGATGTATCCGAACGCCTGAAGGGTCTGGCACAGACATATGCATCTCCCACTTTTTACGTGTCTACATGGATTGGAGTTTCTGAGAGGGATACACCTACACCTACACCTACACCTACACCTACACCTGCATCCTCCCAGGAAAAATCCATTAACTGTGGTGCAGGTTACCAGATGTTCTCTGTGGATTATGCAGGGAATGTGAAGCCCTGCCCTGCTTTCAACTACGCTATGGGAAATATTGTCACAGGGGAGCTGGAAGATATATTCAATTCTCCCCTCATAGACTTCTTTGCAGCCCTGAAATGGCCTACCAGAAAAATGTGTGGTGACTGTGAACATTTTCACATTTGCACAGAATGTCATGCTGCAGCATTTGTCAAATCACAAAAAGTCAGAACGTGCCCCTGGGTTGCACAGTGGGCAACCCTGCCAGATGGGGTTGAAAATCCTTTTACAGAGTGAAAGGGAGAGATTCGAAATGAGGTGTGTAGTGTCTTTTTTTATCTTTGTTTTTATCAGGTTTAACTTCATTTTTTATTACTGCTAAAGATGTACAAATATTGCCAAAAATGATATATAAACTAATAATTTAGAATAATTTCAGTATTTAGATTACATGTACAAAGGCTTATAAACAAGGAAAAGATAAACCTGGAAAGCGAAAGGAGGTGGAAGAAAATGATGGAAACCCCGCAATACATGGATCAGGTAGAACCTAATGTAGTGCCGTGTGGAGCCCCCTGCACCACCTGGTACTGGAAAGCAGCCTGTATACCATGGCCAACCCTCATATGTATAATATAACTGTACAGTGTATATTGTTGGCACTTATTAAATTTCATTCACTTTCCTTTTTAACTTTTTAATCTGTAACAACTTCACGTGATGATTTTCCGTTCTTCAGGAAGGTTCTCGTATTCTCTCTTGTCAATGATTTCTCTCATGTAGGAGACTACCTGCCAGATCTCATAATACGTGTTGTACAGGGGAACAGGAGCAATCCTGATGACGTTTGGCGGACGAAAATCAGAGATGATACCTTTAACCCTGAG
>SMTZ1_10002488_pt1 | contig 18576 bp, 14 predicted proteins | sample DeeMarSWOR136_30_FD_25667 | JGI IMG/M metagenome (IMG submission 25667)
TCAACTGGAGACTTTTTTCAATCCACTGCAAAGCCTTTTCAAAGTTCCCCATCTCCTGGAACGTCAACCCAATATTATAATACAGATAAGCTATCTCCCTCGTATCAGAAAGCTCTTCCCTCAATTCTAAACTGGCAAAAAAGTATTCAAGTGCTTTTTCAAAAGACCCCAGATGTGAGTATGCTCGACCCAGATTACTGTATGAGAAAGCTATTCCCTTTTTGTCTTTAATCTTTGAACAGATAGACAATGTCTGGTGAAAGTATTCCATAGCATGGGGCCACTTCCATTCCAGAGCATATTTCACACCAATGTTGTTACAACACCGGGCAATGCCCACCATGTCCCCTATCTGTTCTGAGATTTTGAGGCTTTCTTCATAGTAGGTGACTGCTTCATCTGACTGTCCCCTCTCGTATAAGACGCTGCCTACAGTGACTAATGTGGAAGCTGCTGTTTGAACATCTCCTATAGCCTGGCTAATTTTGAGAGAAGAAAAGAGAAGCTCTAACGCTTTTTCAGTATCAGTGAATCGGAAGATTTCACCCATCTGGTTATAAACCTGCGCAATTCCCTTTTTGTATTCTGATTGTGAAAAAAAGGTCAGAGCTTTTTCACAACATGAAAGTGCTCGGTCTGGCTCATTGAGTGCTCGATACACTGCAGCTAACCTTACCAGAATAGTCCCCTGTTCTACCACATCCTGCTCTTTCAAAATGTCTAACCCCTGTAAGAAGAGGGTTTCTGCAGTGTTGTATTCCCGCTTCCGCTCGTACACTTCCCCCAGTTTCCGGTGGAGTAAAGCTTTTGCTGGACCAGATGCTTTCTTGAGAGGAATTCTGAAACACGCTGTAGCTGCATCATATTCTCCCTGGAGGAGGTAAATATCGCCCTCAACTCCCAAGAGGGGATACCGATAATCTGGGAAGTTATCCAGGGTCTTGCAAAAGGTAAGCAGCGATGATGCATATCCTTCATTGATCAGCAGTTCAGCATGGGTTAGTATGGTGTCTGCCCCTTCCTGGTGTGCTTCTGCTTCCAGGAAATGGTACAAGGCCTCCATAATATCTGTGGGAGACCCTGCTTGCACATAGAATGCTGCTGCTTTTCGATGGAGGTCTTCAGGGGTTTGGACCAGCTTTGAACAGAATATTCGGGTGATAGCATGGTGGACGTATCCGCCATCTACCCTTTTTAGAAGGTTCTTCTTGATGAGCTGTCTGATCACTGTTCGCACATGAGGAAAGGGACACATAGGTTCAACAGCTTCTATGTTCACTGGTTTCCGAAAAATAGAGAGCGAAATCAGCAATTGCTGTTCTTCAGGGTCCAATCGGCTGTAGATTTCGTCCCACAAGTACGATTCTATTTCAAAGGAGGGAATCTCTTCCATGAGGGCTGCAGGATCTGATGCAGCAGCTGCCTGACACAAAAGCTCCAGAGCCAGAGGATGTCCTCCAATTTTCTGTGATACTTTCTCTAAGATTTCGCCACGGATGTGGACACCTCTACTCTTTAACAGCTCCTGTATGGCCTCAGGTTCCATTTCTTCTAACCGAACCTCTAAAATAGTATCAAATGCAGAAATGAATGGGGGCTTATACCGTGATATAACGCATATTTGCCCTTCAGATAGCTTCTTCAACCGGCTAAAGAGGTGGTCCATGGATTCATCTGTAACCAGATGGTAATCATCAAAGAAAAAGGCAAAATCTGGAGAATTCATGTGGTCTTTCAAGAGGGCTTCCACCACCCTCATGTCTGAGCCATCAGCTTTTAGATAATCCAAAAGGTGGGGACAGTCATACTTGGAAAGAAAGATAGCCAGTTTCTTCACCAAAAAAAGGAGAGAATCCAACTCTGAAAAGGTGTGCCAGAAGATCTTCTTTCCCTCGTTTTTTAGGTTATTAGCATAAAAAGAAGCTAATGTTGTTTTTCCAATGCCTGCAATCCCTGTAAGAACAAAAAAGGAGGATTCAGATAAAGATTTCAACTGGGGTTTTCTGTCAACAAACTGCTCAGACACTGGAATGTCGAACCGAAAAATACTCTCAAGTGCATAGAACTTTTCTCTCTTTTCAGGTTTGCAGGTTACTCCTATGCCCTCATTGGTAATTTGTATCTGTATTATGTCAGCTTGTAGAAAGTAGACTTTGATATTGCGGCCTTTGTGAACCCATTCACTTCTTATGATGCCAGCCCTTTCAAGCTGGGAGAGTCTCCTGGCAATCTGTGGTTCACCTTTTTCTAAGATAGCAGAAAGCTTTCGACAGTGCAAAGGTTGTGTTCTGAGCAAAAGAAGAATAGCAATATTGGTTTTATCTGCTAGAAGCTTGGGCACTGCGATTTGTCCGCTCATTACATGAGTATAGTACCCAATACATATAATTTTTTTGATTTCACATGAATGGTTCAACCCATATAAATCTTACAACACCCAATGAAATCTTCCGAATTCGATGGTGTTTACTGTTTTTGCTATTCATTCGGGTATGTACAATATGTACAGCACCCTTTTTGTTTTCTGGTCAGGCTATGAAGAGTTTCTATGTAAATTTCTTGATTTACTTTCGTATCATACGTTTGTTTTAAGGTTGATGATGCTTTAATTGCATATGTGAATATTCTGAAAGATATGTCAGGAATCTTCTCCATACCCCCCATATCGATACATTCATATACTCATGATCGTCACTAACTCATAGCTGAAAAGTGGTCCCATGACTGAAAAGATGCTTAAAATATTCATAAGCTCTCCATACCGTGACCTTAAAGAGATACGAAAATTACTCATTGAAGAAATAGAAAGATCCCTGGAAGTCTCAGCTATGGAGAAGTTCATCCCTGACGATACTTATGCACAAGATAAATCACTAAAAGAGCTTGAGAATAGCGATATCTGCATCTTCATTGTTGGAGATTACTATGGGACACCAATCAAAAAATGTACAGCACAAACCCCCTCTTGCTTGTGCGATGAACACATTTCCTTCACGCACTGTGAGTACAAAAGAGCAGTACAGTTAGGAAAACCTCACCTCACCTATGTAGTGACTAATGATATTGCTGAACTCCTTTCTGACGTTGAAGAGGATGATCTCACATCTACAGAGGAAAACGAGCTCTATAATCTTTTAAAAGAGAAAGGAAAAGATACTTCAAAGATTGGATCATTCTCTGGATACTCTCTTAAAGAAATAAAAGAATTTACTGTTGTTGCAAATGACAAGAATAAAGAAAAGCTTGAAGAATTCAAAAAAGAAGTTAAAACCCTGGATGATGTACCAAAGACTCATGCTGAAATAAAGTTAGAGAAAAGAAATAATTACTTTGAATTCTGCAAAAGGGTCAAAAAAGAGCTGAAAAATGCTATTCTCAACTGGCATAAAGATGGGAGGATTCACCTCAAAAAGTTTGCAGGAAGAAGAAAAGAACTTGCAGAATTCCTTGAAAAAGTATATACTGAGAAATCAGTGTGCGTGGTGGGTGCAGGGGGGGTAGGAAAGACCTCTTTGATTCAGGTAGGTCTGTTACTGGAGAAGCCTTTTAGAAGAAAAGTTTATGCTCTTTTGAAGGAATACTCCTATAATTACACAAAAGCGGGTTACACCCTTGCTAAGGGGGAGTTTACCGTAAACACCTTCATTGAACAATTGAATCTGATTGATATTCTCACCTTAGTCTTTGGACAGGAATCAGAAATTCTGAAGAAAAGAGAGAAGGAGCAGATTTCTGCTTTAATGAAAGAACTGGACCGTCAAAATGCTATCCTCTTTGTCGATGACCTCCAAGATGCAGATGATAATGTAAAAGATTTTGTGTATAGGTGCGGCAACAATCTGAAGAAAGGTGCAACAGTGGCAGGTACACGTGAAGGGATAAAATGCTTTTCCAAAGTAGGACCATTATCAGGGTTAAAAAATGAGGAATTAAAGGAATTGGTCACTGTTCTGGCCGAGACATATTCTGTGAGAGAGTGCATCGATGATCTGGATGTCTGGTGTGAGGAAATCTTTAGAATTACCCAAGGACACCCCATGCTTGTGGATATTATGGTGAAGAATGCACCTCATTTCTTAGATTACCATCACATGAGAGAGATAGAAGGTATCAGTGATGTGGCAGACCAGAAGGCTGTGAATGAAGTAATGAACAGACTTATTCGTGACATTCTCAGTAGAAAAGAACTGAAACTTCTTACTGGGCTGTCTGTTTTTTATAAACCTGTAGGGAGGGAATTTTTCGGTGAAGGTGAGGAGAAACTAGCGAACAGCATTATTAACAAAGGGCTGTTGCGCTGGGATAGGGGGAGGCTCGGTTTCACCTTTGAGGTGGTGAGGGAATTACTGGAGGGTGAAGCGCAGGAAATGCACCATGAAAGAGCAGTAAATCATTATTTGGAGGAAATAGAACGTGTTAGAGAACCTGAAAAGCCAGAGTTGTATGTGGGGGTAGTTTATCATTTAGTTAAGGAAGGATGGGTTGAGGAAGCTTTTGAATTATATTGTCGTATGGGTGAAACCCTGGAAAAGGTAAGGAAGAGGGCTGTTGCAGTCAGCAAACTAGTTCTTGAAAATATAAAAGAAGAAAATAAAAGAGTGATTGTTCTGATTACACTAGGAAATCTTTTATCTGAAGGAAGAGAATTTTATGAAGCAGAAAAATCTTATGTAAAAGCACTGGAGATCTACAAGGGGCTGGCCAGAAAAGACCCTTTTGTGTATGATTCTCAAGTAGCAAATATTCTCAATAATCTCGGAAATCTCTACACTGCTATGGGAAAATTCGAGAAAGCTGAAGACCACTGTACACGAGCTCTAGACATTCTTAGAGAACTTACTCAAAAAGATTCTGGTGCTCATGAACCAGATTTGGCAATGACACTTGCCAGCCTTGGGAACCTTTATTGGAACTCAAAAGACTTCAGAAAAGCAGAAAAAATTTATATGGAAGCTCTGGAAATTCGAAAAAATCTGGCTCAAAAAGACCCTGATAGATATGAACACGATGTAGCTAAAGTCCTCAATGATCTCGGAAATCTCTACATCAGTATGGGGAACCTCAAGAAAGCAGAGGAGCACTGTACACAAGCTCTAGATATTCTCAGAGAACTTACTCGAAAAGATCCAGATGCATATGAACCAAATTTAGCAATGATACTTGGTAATCTTGGAAACCTCTACAATAGGAGGACAGGAAACTTCAAAAAAGCAGAAAAATTCTATACAAAAGCTCTAGAGATTTATAGAAAACTCACTCAAAAAGATCCAGAAGCATATGAATTCTACAAAGCAGAAACGCTAGTTAATCTTGGAGTTCTTTACTGCAACCTAGAAAACTTCAAAAAGGCTGAAGAATCTTATAAGAGAGCTCTAGTGATCCAAAAAAAACTGGCTCAAAAAGATCCTGGTGCATATGAATTTCGCATAGCTAAAGTTCTCCAAGGTCTCGGAAATCTCTACATCAGTATGGAGAACCTCAAGAAAGCAGAGGAGCACTGTACACAAGCTCTAGATATTCTCAGAAGACTCACTCAAAAAGATCCAGATGCATATGAACCAAACTTAGCATTGACACTTGGTGATCTTGGAAATCTCTACAATAAGCTAGAAGAATTTGAGAAAGCAGAAGAATCTTATGTGGAAGCTCTAGACATTTATAAGAAACTCACTCAAAAAGATCCAGATACCTATGAACCATACTTAGCGATGATACTTGCTGTTTGTGGAGAATTCTATAGTGATTTGAAAGATTTCAAGAAAGCAGAAGAATCTTATAGGGAAGCGCTAGATGCCTTTAGAAAACTCGCTGAAAAAGATCCTCAAGCCTATGAGCATACAGCACAAGTAGTTTTATCCCTCGCCATTTTATCAGAAGAACTGCAAAGAGAGGACTCGTGTCTGCTCTATTTTACAGCAGGCGCCATGTCCTTCAATGCTTCCATGATATACAAGTTGCAGAGCATTAATCCTATTAATTGCTTCAAAAAGGCACAGGAACTTTCTTCTGCCGATTCTCCCCTCACCAAAATGGCAACAATTGCTATCATTAGCATATTCTCAATAGTGAACCCCCAGCCTTTAAATGACCTTTATAATCTCAATGTTAATGATCTCCCTGAAATTTGCCAGGCACTCGTGACTTTCCTCCTCAAAGGAGAAACAGCTCAAGTAAAAAAACCAAAAGATGATATTGAATTCATGTTTTCCCTCATATATGGACAATTAAGAAATAGAAAATAAATTCAGAATCATTATTCCTACTCGTATTGAAGAGGAAGAAATTTCTTCCCAAGAGCAGTACAAATCGGATCTATGTGTTTTATGTTGCTGCTGCAAATTGAGCAGTAATCTGGAGCCTCAACTACAATTATGATATCAGCCAGTGTCCTACACATATCCTCATCATATTCTTCTGGATTACCAATAACTCGCTGTAAAACTGCAACAACTAATCCCATATATCGGATTGTCCTGATCTTTTCCTCTATTTCCACTATACTATCTCTTTGATTTTCCAAGAAATCCGACATTGAGCATCTCAGCGAGCATGCTAAGGGAGTTCTTAATATCTCTGCTCTCGAATTAATCTGTACTTCTGAAAGAGGACAGTCTACTTCACTTTCGAGCACATCTATATCTCTAAAAAAGAAATGATCATACTCAAAAATCAGATTTTCCAATCGCACAAGAGCGTCGTCACAGGACTGAGTCTCGCACATGATCCAATTAAATATCTTTATGTATCTGTTCTTTTCTTGAGATGATCTCCAATGCTTGCTTTCAATGTAATTCAAAACTTCTTTACTATCTCTCTCATCTTTAAAAAGTGTCCATAGAAATCGTAGTGTTTGCAGAAATGTCCTCTTATGTTCTGATACAACAAAAGCAGAACAATATTTGAGCATTTCGCCAACAACTGAGTCAATTTTTGCAATAATATCTTTTTCTCCAATTATGCGGTCTGCAATTATGTTTGTATCTAGATAAGTCCTTTCCCGATCCATGTTAATCCTCGATAGGTTCAAGGTTTCTCAAGGGCGGAATAGGTTTCAACCCCGCAGAGATTAGGACACCCAGTAGAGAGTTCACTGCCGCGCAGTCGATATCTTCCTCAATCTCCTTAACAACTTGCCTGAATGCTTCTACTTGGGAGAGGTTGAGATCTTCTGATTCAGTATTTGTAACTGCATCCATGCATCCAACAATCAACCTCAAAAGGTCCCAGTGCTTTGGATCAACAGTGTCTCGTAATCCTTTCAGTTCTTCTTTAAATCTGAAGTATTGTATGTGGCGTTCTATGGAATCATTAAAAAAAATTTGCAGAGTTTCAAGAGATTTGAGTAATTCCAGCTTCTTTTCCAATATATGGGGAGAAGGCAAAGATATTACAGGTTTTTTGTCGTGCAAGACAAAGAAGGGGGGCTCTGAAGCGTGCTGTCTCTCTTGAATAAAAGCTTCATTGGGAAACACAAATAAATGTTTTCTATCAGAAGCGTCTCCCCCTTTCTCCACTTCTTTCAGTAAATCCTTTATCTCTTCTGAAGATCTTTTGAGGTTCGTTTCATCAATTACAGAACCTTTGAATATAACCACTCGAACACCTCTCCTCCTCTTGTTTCTCCACCTTTATAAAAGTTCTGCTCGTCAACTTTCGTTGTAATATCATCAGATATAGGTTAGACTTTTGACAGCAGACATAGGTGAGACTCCTTATAAGCTTCTATCATTTTTCTGCTAGCAGCACATGGGGTCAAATTGAAAACAAAGAGCAGAAATAAAGTGGTAAATGTAATGGTGGGGGTTCATTCATCATATTTTGCTCCTCTTAGTATTCTGCTGAGGAACACCTGCCTGCTCCAAAGCTGATCTTTTAACTCGCACATGATATATGACCACAAAAGTATTTAAAGGATGACGACTCAATAATAAAGGCGATGTGCTGGCTGTGCAGGTCTACAACAAGGAAGTGAGACCATGAGTAGGCTATTCAAGACAGTAACCTGCACCCTGACCGTTGACATGTCTTTTTGCATTTTCAGTGAGAACAGGGGGAGCTTTTTTACAATGAGGTGAGAACATGGCTCCATACACTACACTTGCTGAGGCAGAAAATACAGCAGAAAACTGTAAAAAAGCAATCAAAGCGTGTGAAGAAGCTCTCCAAGTTTGTACACTGGAAAATTTTCCTGTTTATTATGCAATGACCAAGACCAACCTCGGTATCGCACACACAGTACTTGCTGAGACAGAAAATACAGCAGAAAACTGTAAGAAAGCAGTCGAAGCTTTTGGAGAGGCTCTCAAAGTCTTTACTCTTAAAGATTTTCCTGTTTATTATGCATGGGCCCAGAACAGTCTTGCAGAAGCATACAATGTACTTGCCAGAATCGAAGATACAGCTAAAAACTGTAGAAAAGCAATTAGAGCTTCTAAAAAAGCAGTGAAGATATATACTCTTGAGGATTTTCCAGTAGAGTATGCGGATACTCAGAATAACCTAGGGAGAGCATATACCTTACTTGCTCGAGCAGAAGACACAGCTAAAAATTCGAAAAAAGCAATGGTATCCTACAAAGAAGCTCTCAAGGTGTTCAGAAAGGATAAATTTCCAGAACGCTACGAAGAAGTGAAAGAGAATTTCTTTGAAGCTATCTCATAGCTAGACATAACTTTAACAGCAGTATTTTCAAAAGAAAAAGAAAGAAAGCAAACAGAAACCTATAAGAAGAGACACGTCAACTGAACCTATGGAAGAAGTAATCGATACACACAATCTGACCAAGTTCTACGGAAAGATCAGAGGTATAAAAGATGTAACCCTCACTGTCAACAGAGGTGAAATCTTTGGATTCTTAGGTCCTAACGGAGCTGGCAAAACCACAACTATCCGATTGTTGTTAAACCTCATCAACCCAACCAGAGGAAAAGCTGAAATCTTCGGGTTAAATACACGAGAGGACTCTCTAAAGATTAGAAGCCGCATCGGTTACATTCCTGGCGATTTGAGTTTGTACGAATCTATGTCTGGAAAAGATCTTTTAAGGTTCCTCTCTTCATTGCGAACGAAAGAATCTCCTTTAACAGATGATCTGTGTCACAGGTTCCAGGTGACTCTAGACCGAAAGATAAAAGGATACTCAAAAGGTATGAAACAGAAAGTGGGTATAGTTCAAGCGTTCATGCACGATCCTGAACTGGTCATCATGGATGAACCCACTTTGGGGTTAGATCCTTTGGTGCAGCGAGAATTCTACAAGTTTTTAAAGGAGGAACAGCAAAAGGGGAAGACTTTTTTCGTGTCATCCCACATTTTGAGTGAAGTTGAAAAAGTGTGCGATCGTGTGGGAATCATAAGAGAAGGGAACATTGTGGCAATAGAAGATGTGGAAACTCTGAAAGAAAAGAGTGGAAGACTCATGGAAGTCACTTTCTCGAATGATATCATAAAAGAAGATTTTGACATTCCTCAAATTTCCATAATATCCATAGAGAATCGTACGGTGCGTTTCAGGGTTACTGGCACCATGGATGATGTTATCAAGCATTTATCGCACTTCGAAATTAAAGATCTCGTTTCGAAAGGTGTATCGGTGGAAGATATATTCATGCACTACTATGGTGATTGAAATGAAGGTTTTTGCTAAAACGATGCGAGAAAAAAGAAGAGGAATTCTCGTTTTGACAGTAGTGTTTTTGGGATTCGCAGTATACACTGTAACTTTATTCCCTGCCATGGGTGAAGAAGTGCTGAGCAGTCTTGACGAAATGCTTGATATTCCAGCTTTCAAAGCGTTCGCAAAGTCTGTGTCCACGCTTACCACTATCGAGGGTCTCCTGGTGGTTGAGCTCTATCAATGGATGATTGAGCTCCTCTTGGCAGGATATGTTGTCCTCTTTGCTGCGAATTTTGTGTCTGGTGAAATTGAGAAAAAAACCATAGATATATTGCTGGCAAACCCTGTCTCACGAACTCGAATACTCTTAGAGAAGTACTTAGCATTAATAGTGATGATTACGATGGTGAATGTAGCACTGTTCATAGGAGTTGTTGCAGGGATAGCATACATTGGTGAAGAAACAGATATGACATGGCTGGTGTACACCCACGTTTTCATGACGCCATTCCTTCTGGCTGTGGGCTCTTATTCCACTTTTTTGTCGGTATTGTTCGATGATTCTCGGAAAGTGATGTCTGTGGGATTTGGGATCTTGTTCGGTTCCAAATTCTTGGATTCAATTTCCTTGATGGCAGAAAAATATGCTTTTGTATCCAAGGTGACGCTGTTTCACTATTTTGATCCGGGAAAGATTCTGGTCTTCCATGAGATAGAGTGGAGTCATGTAGTAGTTTTGTGTGCAGTAACTGTAGCATTTTTAGCAACAGCTGTCTTGTGGTTCAACAGAAGGGATATCAGTGTGACATGAGGGTTTTTATTATTTATTGGAATCAGAAATGAGGTAAAGAGGTCTTTGCTGAAAAGTACTTTTGAATTCCAATGTGAAAAGGGATTTTGTTTGCAAAGGAAAGACAGGAGCATAGATAGATATTTCTCTGCAATAGATCTATTTTTTTCCATAATCAATTTTAGCATTTTTCCATCTTTCCAACTCTGCAAAAATATTCTATGTATCTATTTTATTCATACTTCATTGACTATGCACATTCTCATATACTGGAGGAGAAGTTTTGACAGCCCATGTAAGTAAACCTTTATATATTCTTTCAGGACAGGTACACAGATATGAGTGATATTCTCTGTACAGCTCAAAAATCTCCAGCTTCCTTTACGCTGGTGCGGCGCCACAAAAGGGAGTACCTCCAGGTGGATGTAAAGGATGGAAAGATCACCCAGATGAAAAGCTCTACAGTAGAAGGTAGTGGTGTGAGATGTTTGCTCAATAGTTCCTGGGGGTTTGCATGCAGTACTGATGCAGAAGAGCTTTGTAACCTGGTGGAGAAAGCGGTGAAAGCTGCCAGAGCATCTGCCGGGAATAAAGCTAAAGCTAAAACAAAAGCCAAAACAAAAGAATTTGACTTAGCACCTGCACCTGTTGTCAGAGGGAACTGGGTATCCCCAGTAAGGAACCCAATTACGTATGAGAACCTGGAAGAGATCATAGACCACATTAAAGAAGCAGACACTATTGCATCTGAGTATCCTGAGATTATTTCCCGACAGATCAGTTTTCTTTCTACCTGTGACGAAAAGGAAACAGCTACTTCAGAAGGAACTTCACTGACCCAGAAGGAGTACCGGGTATTCTGTACTGCTGCAGTGATTGCTAAAGTTTCAGGGAGGATGGCTATGTCCAACAATGCAGTAGGCGGCCAATTTGGAGAGGAATTCTTCTCAAAAGATGATCTTTGTAACATGGTGAAGAAGGAATGTGAAAGAGCTCTGCGCTTGGCCACTGCCATAATGCCTCCTGCAGGGAAAAGTGATGTAGTTTTAAGACCAGAAGTGGCAGCAGTTCTCATACATGAGGCAGTGGGGCACGCAGCTGAAGCAGATGTGGTTTTGGGAGGTTCTTATTTATCAGGGAAGGTAGGTGAAAAGATAGGCCACGAATGTGTTACTTTACTGGATGACGGAACCTATCAGGGCGGATTTGGCTCATATGGGTTTGATGATGAAGGTGTCACGTCTCAGAAGACTGTTATCATTGAAAAAGGGTACCTGAAGCACTACTTGCATTCCAGAGAAACAGGTTCCAACCATGCTCCAACTGGAAATGCGAGAGCGTGGTTATACTCGCGGGAACCTCTGATCCGGATGACTAACACCTATCTGGAACCACAGGACTACAGTTATGAAGAACTCATCCAGGAGGTAGGAACAGGGTTGGTTCTCAAAGGAATAACGTCTGGGCTGGCAGATCATTTCGGGAACTTTACATTACACATACCTGAAGCCCAGAAAATCGAGCGCGGAATCCTTGGAGATACTGTGTATTCAGGTGTTTCTGTTTCTGCTAACGCGTTTGATCTTTTGGGTGCACTGTCTGCAGTGGGTGATGAATCTACCTTTGAACTGGTCCCCGGTGTCTGTGGGAAGGGAGAACCTGCCTTTGTGGGCATGGGAGCTCCAGCCGTTGCCACGTCAGTAGTTGTGGGAGGTCAAGTATGATGGACTACCACAGGTATGGGGAAAAAACGTTGTTGTACTGTTCTCGTATGGGAGTATCAGAATGTGAAGTGTGTATCGAAGAGAGAAGCGAAAAAACTGTGACCATACAAAAGGATGAAATAAACAGTAAAAGAGAAAAACATGAAGTTACCATGGGATTACGAGTATTCAAGGGGAAAAAAAAGGGATTCACAGCAGTCACACTCCCTCGGGATTACAAGGATGTGTCTTCTGGTGTGATAACCCTTACAGGGTTCAGTGAAAAAGATGAGGACTGGGAAAGTCTTCCTCTGCCAAAGATGTTGAGTGCAGTTGAAACTATTTACGATCCACAAATAGCTGAAATTACAATAGAAGATCTTACAGAAATTTCTTCATTATTAAAATCTCCTTTTCCAGACATTTTCATAGATTCTGCCAGAATAACAATGTCTGTAATCCGAACATACATTATCAATACTCATGGGATGGACTATACTTTCAAAGCTACCAAGTACCACATTTTTTTGTCGTGCCTTCCCCGCAAAGGAGAAGCGTCTGCTGCCATGGACTGGGCATTATCCAGGAAGTTGGATATTGATTGTGAATACCTGGCTGAAACGTGTGCGGGGACAGTAAAAGACTCTTTGAAAGCAAAAACGCTGAAAGAAAACTTCAAAGGAGAAGGATTTTTCTCAGAAAATGTGTGTTCACAGGTTTTCATGCACTCTCTGGCTGCAGCAGTGAATGCAGAAAGTTTCAGGAGAAATGTGAGCCCCTTTAAAGACAAAATGAATGAAAGAGTTGCTTCTGAGAGTATAACAGTGGTTGATGATGGACTGCTTCCACAAGGGGTGTGTTCTGCACCTTTTGATAGGGAGGGAAATCCTTGTCAGAAAACTCCTCTCATCCAGCAGGGTGTATTCCGTACTGTCTTGCACAACGAGTACACAGCTCGCCAGTTCAATACACAGTCTACAGGAAATGCAGTGGGCAGTGCTGTGACAGAACCGCTTGTGGGGATCACCAATTTGATTCTCACTCCAGGTGAACACTCTAAGGAGGAAATCATCCAGAACATGAAAAAAGGACTGTACATTCTGGGACTTTCAGGAGGTACTGATGTTACCACAGGGGGGTTCAGTGGTGTTGTACCTCATGGTTTCTATGTTGAGAACGGGGAGATCAAATTTCCTGCCCGAGCATTAATCAGTGGTAATAGCTTTTCCAGCTTGTTTTCCGTACGCCTTCTCGGCAGAGAACAGAAACCTACCCTTGAAGGAATGTATGGGGTCCCCTTACTGGTGGAAGAAATCAATATCATCTCTGGGTAGCTCTTTTTTCTAGAAAATCTACGATTTCTGTTAAGAATTGATTAGAAATACAAAATGAAAGCAGGACATGGAATCAACCGCTGAGGTTCCAGCAGTAAAAACCTTTGAGATTGTGGTTAAAAGTGAGACAATGGAGGGTGTACTGTTGTTTTCAGTCTTTTTGTGTTGCAGTTTGCAGTAGAAATCCTTAAGGAAATCGGTATGAAGATCTACAGTACAAAGGAGACCTGGATGAAGCTCTCAAGATACTTGATAATTACGGGCTTACATACAGAAGAGACATAATTTGCAGTGTGATCAATTTGATTACAGGATCTAATAAATGGAACGATCCCTTCACATAATCAATAACCTCTTGAATCTCATCCCAGATCTGGGTTAACAACCCTTCAAACTCTTCAGCATTTGAACACAGAAGGAATTAACCGGATAAGATAGTTTTGAGCTTCTATTTTTCAACACCTGAGGCATAAGTATACCAAAATTTAAACTGTACAAAGGAAGAAACTAAGGAGAGAAAATGACGTATTTCTTGTAGAAAAACTTATTATGGGTGTAGATTATGACCTGCCGATCTGAATAATTGTGAAACGCTTTTGTCTGAATCTATTGGGGATATAACCTATAGTTTGGCATTGTAACCCAGTTCACCAGCAGAACAAAGTCCCCACCACAGAAAAGGCAACAAGGATCGCAACCTTTTTTATGGTTGAACCTATACCCGAATATGCGCATAGCATTACTCTTTCCTCCTTCCATGCCTCCAACCTCCCCTCCGTGTGGGATCTCCTACCTGAAGGCTTTCATCGGTTGTGGGAAACCCTTTGATCTGAACCTGGCATACTATGAAACTGCTGTTCAAAAGCTTACAGAAGGAGTATTACCTGTTGAAGCAGACATGCAAGGATTTGTTTTAGGGCCTGAACATCTTGGAGAGGCAGTTGATTTTCTCAAAGGAAGAAAAGGGGATTTTTTTGATAGAGAAGATTATAACAGAAACGTTCGCATTTTTTTCAGTTATTTCAAGAAGATAAACAACTACATCAAGGAGGAGTGCATGAAATATCTTTTCAAAGCTTCTGCAGATGATGAAGTTCTACATTTTATAGATCAACTTCTCTCACCTGTCAAACAATACCATCCTGATGTGGTAGGCTTTTCTCAGATGGTTCTCTCTCAGCGCGAATTCATACTGGGGCTGGCAAAGAGGTTGAAGGTAGAAGATATCCCCATTGTGGTAGGTGGAGCCTCATTATCACAGAGCCCTGAATGCTACCTCTCTGTGGTGGGTACTCAGACAAAAGTGGATCTTTCTGAAGTCTTTGATGCTGCTTTTTACGGTGAGGGGGAACTACCGCTGAAGGCTTATCTGGATGGAGAGAACCTGGAAAAAGTTACTAATGTTGCATACAAGAGGGGAAATGAAATTATAAAAAATGAAGAATCTGGCCTTAAAGATCTTGATATTTTGCCTGTCCCTGACTTTGAAGACTATTCACTAGAAGATTACTATGGGCCAGCGACTGTTCTTCCTTTGCTGACCTCAAGGGGTTGTTACTGGATGAGATGCACTTTTTGTGTCCACCACAAGTCCTACTACAGGTATAGGACCCGTTCTGTAGAAAAAGTTGTAGCAGATCTGAAAGAGCTCCAAAAAAGATATAGTGTCCACTACTTCGTCTTTGCCGATGAAATGATCCACCCTAAAAGATTTGATCGATTATCCAGTGAAATTTCAAAAGAGGGATTGGATATCAGATATTATTCGGAGGTCAAACCCACTAAAGATTTTACAGCAAGACTGCTCGGAAGAATGTATGATTCAGGGGCAAGAGCTTTATTGTGGGGAGTTGAATCAGGAACGCAGCGTGTCTTAGATGTCATTGATAAGGGAACCACTGTACCGGACATAGAGAGTGTCTTGAAAGACAGCCATGATACCGGCATCTGGAACATGATTTTTATGATAATGGGGTATCCTACCCAGACTGATAAAGAGGTTGAAGAGGACATAGCTTTTTTACTGAAGAATGAGCCATACATTTCTACCTTTGCAAAATCTTTATTTCAACTGGAAAAAGGTTCTATTATCTATGAAAACCCTGAAAAGTTTGGTATTACAGAAATTGGAGAGAATCCAGACCCTTTTTCTGCTGTATGTCGGTATACAGTTTCTGAAGGGCTGTCGAATAAGGAGGCTAACCTCATTTATAGAAAAAATGCTGGAAAGCTGAAGACTCTTTCTAAAATTTCCCCGTATTTTGGGAAACTGCGTGACCATATGCTGTTGTTTGCTGACCATGAAAGCGAGAATCCAATACAGTAGAGCGAGTATTCTGATCTAAGGATAGCCACCATCTAACAGAAAAGACCAAAGAGTACATGCAGACTCGTAACATCAGAAAAAAACCCAGAAATTGCTGCAAGTCTCAACATTCGTGTAACACCATGACCACGGTTAATGTCAGTTAACCGAAGTTTTATGAATGAGTAAACAATGGTGTTTACAGTGATAACATGGTGCAAGTTCAACTAAGAATCCCTGAAGAAAGTGTTGCAGAAATTGACAAGTGGGTTTCCGAAGGGAAGTTCAAGAGCAGAAGCGATGCCATCAGAACGATACTTGCTCTATACCAAGAAAAAGAAAAGACCCGTGAGTTTTACAAAATGCTTGTTGAAAGGAGCAATGAAGCAAAAGAGAATCCTGAGATACTCATTCTGTTAGAGGATCTGAATGAATTATAGCGTCTTCTGTCACCCAAAGGCAAAAACATTTCTGGATAAGCTAGATCAAGAAGTGAGAAAAGGAATAAGAAAAAAATTAGGAGAACTAAAGCAATATCCAGAAAGAGGTAATCACTTAAAATATTCATTATTATGGTCATTAAAGGTAGGAAATTACAGAATTATTTATGAAATTGATAAAAAAGAGCAAAAGGTGATCATATTACATTTTGGACATAGAAAAGAGGTATATGATGATTTTTCAAGATTACTCTAGGAGAGAACTGCAAAAAATGAATCTATGACGTTTCTTGATGGAATTGATAATCTCCTGCCATCATCTATTCATAGTTTGTTGATTGATCTTTTTTTGGAGAAGAAAAGGTAATTTTTTGGTATCATCACAGAGAGATGACCATAAGGTATAGGGTATTTATCAGTGCATCCTGTCTCTGAAGAAGTGCATCTCACTGTAAAGAGCCCTCTCTTGCTGAATATCTGTAGAGAAGGGGTGCCCTTATGAACGAGGTGGAATCTCTTTTTGAAAGGGCAAAGAAGGAAAGTATTAATCCATTTCGTTAGTGGTTTCACAGGAACTTGAACCTCCGACTTTTATTGAAAAAGGCTTCAAGAATTACAGCAATATGTACAAGATATGGGAAAGTAGGAAAATTGGCAGTGCAATAGATTTATAATTATTGTTGCAGAGAGAAGAAATGGTGTACATATAAAACACAAAAAGGAATTAAAAAATGCTTTCAAAGATGTGGACTTAATTGAGGCAGTGCACAAACCCAGAAAGAGAAGTACTCTCCCTTTGGAAGATTATTTCTTCCAAGAGAGAAAAGGATTATCTATCATAAGGAATTCAAGATGAAAGATAGAAAAGGTGCACCCCACGCAATTACCGCCTTTGTTCATGATTATGATTAAATGGCTCTTCTCCTTCATGCTATAAAAGCAACTTCATAATCTATTACTGCAACGCATAGGTAATCAATTCAGAATAGGAAGAAGGTGGAAGGAAATTCCATATATGCTGCTGGTATTCCTGATGTCTCCTTTCTCATGAAAACCTATATAAGCTTGAAAAGGGAGATGTGAACATGAGCACAGCAGCTGAAATAGTGTCAATGGAAGATGTCACTCAAAGATTCAAAGATAGATGGGTAATTGTAGAGGTAATAGAAGATGATGAATTTGATAACCCAAAAAAGGTAAGAGTGATAGCTGATAGTAAAAATAGAGACGAGATCTACGAAAAGCAGAAATGGATAGATGGAGACATTGCTATCTTTTATACAGGAGAAATTCCAAAAAAGGGCTATGCAGTGGTATTTAATGGCTGAATTAAGATTCAATCAAAAATCACCGATTATTACAGTATTCGCTAAAATTGAAGGTGAAAAAACTAGAAGAATAAAAGTGGCATTGGATACAGGAGCAACTTATGTCATGATCCCCTGGAAAATAGCTGAGATTCTCGGCTACAATCAGGAAGTTTCTCTTAAGAAAACAAAGATAATAACAGCCAGTGGAATACAGCATGCCCCCTTGTGGAGTTGAAATCTATGAGTGTTTTGGGAATGAAAGTGCACAATGTGGAAGCTTTGATTCATGATTTACCAAAAGAAAGCTATGTGGAAGGTATGAGGATTAAGCTTTTTGAGAAATTTCAAGGTATGTCTAAATTTCAGAAAAGGAGTTTTGAGAATTGAAAGATAATGATATGTGGCACTAATTCATTGTTGAAAGGTAAGGTTACTGAATCTCTGAAAGAAGAAAAATAAAAGAACTAGAAAAATCGATTTCAGAAATGAAAACAACCAATCTAACAGAATCTCTTACTTGTGCCTAGAGATGTTTCTCCAGTACATCTGACTTATTTGTGTGACCACTAAAGCAGCAGAAACTTTCATAAGAGAAAAACCCTATACAACTTAATGATCATTAAAAGGTTAGAAACTCCTGAAGAGTACGAAGCCTGTGAGAATACGATGAGAGAAATCTGGAAATTCACTGACCGTGATGTCATTCCCTCACATTTACTGAAACCTATAAATGATCAAGGGGGGTTAGTTCTGGGTGCTTTTGAAAATGATGAAATGATTGGCATCCTGGTAGGATTTTTAGCATACTACAAAGGGATATTACATCACCATTCTCACGTTACAGGAGTTATCCAGCAGTACAAAGGGGTAGGATACCAGTTAAAGCAGAGGCAGAGAGAATTTGCTTTATCCCAAGGGTTAAACCTGGTAACCTGGACTTTTGATCCTTTGCAGAGTTCTAATGCTTATTTTAACTTTGCTAAACTGGGCGTGATTTCCAATACGTACTACAAAGACTACTACGGGGAAATGAGAGACTCTTTAAATGTTGGGTTACCTTCTGATCGATTTCTGGTAG
>SMTZ1_10002490_pt1 | contig 18570 bp, 14 predicted proteins | sample DeeMarSWOR136_30_FD_25667 | JGI IMG/M metagenome (IMG submission 25667)
AATTACATTTTCCATTTCTTTACTTACCATTATATAATCCTCCTTAAATTTCTATTAAAACATCTTCTTAGTGTTATATTAAGAAGCTAAGATAATTTTTAAATATGCATAATTTTTAGCTCTTCTTCAAAATTAGGCAGACAATTTATGATTCTTTTAGAACAGCTAACAGAATATTAAGACAATACTTAAATAAAATATATCTTAATATATCAAGTTAAAAACTTATTTATAAAAAAACAATATTAGAATGTGGTTAAAATGGCAAAAGAAGATGAAATGTTAGAGGAATTAAAAAAAATTCGAGAATTACTAACTCCAGCACCAGCACCACCAAAGGAAAAACCGAAGAATCTAGCAAGGGAATTCTTGGAATTCATAAAACAATACAAGATACTTGGTCTTGCAGCTGCTTTTATAATCGGTCTTGCTGTAAACGCTTTAATTCTTTCGTTGGCTCAAGATATAATTACTCCAATCATTGGAATCTTTATACCTGGATTTGAGACTATTGCGGATATCAAATTTGGTCCATTTGGGGTTGGAAATTTCATAGCAGCAGCAATTAATTTTGTAATAGTAGCATTAATAATATTCTTTATCGTAAAACTTGCTACAAGGGTAGGACTTGAATAAGCTTTTAAATTAATTTTTTAATTTTTTTTTTTATTATTAATTTTACAGAGATTTGAAATCAAACAATTTATCTTGAATTTTATTTTTAAGTTCTTTAAAGAGATTATTTAAAATGTCGTTTGGAATCGATTTTAAATATTCATCCAATTCAGATTGAATAATTGGACTTAAATCATCCATGATTGCTTCAATAAATTTGTGTTTTTTTAAATATGCTTTTTTATAAGTTTGGATATAATTTTTGTTTAGATTTTTTAACCATCTTTTTCCTAGATTCTCCAGCATATTAAGAATCTTTCTAGAAATTGTTGCATTAAAATTGTTGAATTCAAAATCATACTTAATGAATTTCTCTTCGAAAAAGTTTATGATATCTTTTTTTTGTTTTATATTTAATTCTGTGTGAGAGTTTAGAAAAACAATGATCATGTATTTGTTAAATAAGAAATAAATTTGTACCTTAATATTGGAACCGTAAATTTCTAGGTGGGAGATATTTTGAATGTTAGTCTGCTTTGCAAAGGTTTTAAGAGAACTAAAATACATCGAAATTAGATCAATTTCTAAGAGATTTTTATCATTTCCGGATAAGTAAGATCTAATCGTTCCTTTTTTATCGCTATTCTTTGCCGCATTCTCAAGCACGATTATAGTATTTCCATATTGATCTGCAACAATGATACCAAATATGGGGGGTATTTCATTAAAATTATTTGAATAAAAAGCATTTTCAACCAATCTATTTTTAACAAAGTTATTGCGATCCTGTGAAGTATTATAAGTTTTCATAAGTTAATCAATTTAAGTTATTTGATTATTTTCTTATAATATAGCTAAATTTCAAGCACAATCCATAATACTAAGTATCGCTATAAAGATATGAGGGTGTGCTAATTTATAAAAAAAAAAGCTCAAACTTTAAATCTCGTTAAACAGGGAAAAATTATATCAAATTTTGAATTATTATATTTAAAAATAGCCCATTAATTAATTCCACTTATATTTAATTTAAAAGGTTGTTTTTTGTCGGTTTTTCCCTAAAAACCATCAAAAAAAATTTTGAAAACTGGATATCTCTCCAATTTTTTACGATATAAATAGGTAGTTACGTAATTTCTATTTTTATGATTGGTAAATACATAAATAGGAAATTGAAATAATTTTATTTATACAATTAAGTAGAATTCAGAAATGCAATTTAAAATGAATGATATTGAAATTTTATTTGAATTAGAAAGGCTAATAGGCAGGTCTATTCCCCAGATTACAAAAATTAACTCTGATTCACTAGGAGTGGTGTTTGAAGGTGAAAACATCGTAGGACTTGGACTTTATAATTGTCTTTCGACGTTCCCTGAATGTATAACGCAATTAAGATTTCTTAAAGAACTCTATATAGGTGGAAATCAACTTAGGACTCTGCCAGAGTCATTTATAAAGCTTAAAAACTTAAAAGTGTTAGATTTAGGGCGTAATAAATTAACGAATTTACCAGATTCTATATTTAAATTGAAATCCCTATTAAGATTATGTTTAGATGGAAATAATCTAACTATTTTACCAGAATCAATAGGTGAGCTACATTCACTAGAAAGATTGTCTATAATAAATAATGGTTTAAAAACACTACCAGATACGGTAAAAAATCTTTCACACCTTAAAGATTTAGATTTAAGTTATAATCAATTGTCAACAATCCCGAGATCAATATCTAATCTTTCTTCGTTGCAAGAACTATGCTTATTGAATAATGAGTTAACCGAATTACCTACATCCATTGAGAATCTTAAGTCTCTTAAAAGGCTAGATTTAAGACATAATTATCTATCTTTACTTCCAGATTCAATCGGAAAACTAGTTGCACTACAAGAACTTGATCTAAGATATAATCAGTTAATTTCAATCCCAGAATCAATAATAAGCCTATCAAATCTTAAATATTTATATTTAGATAACAATTATTTAAGAGTTTTACCTATAACCATTACAAGTTTAAGTTCTTTAGAGATTCTAGGTGTAAGCTCAAATAAGCTAACCTTCCTCCCAGATTCTATAGGAAAAATGATTTCGATGCAAGAAATTGATTTAAGGTTAAATAAGTTGAAAAATCTTCCAGATTCATTAGGTAATCTCCAATCTCTAAAATTTCTATATCTAGATCACAATCATTTAACAACTTTACCGGATTCAATAACTAACTTAATATCTTTACAATCCCTGCGTTTAAAAGGTAATAGATTAACAAATCTTCCAAAATCTATAGATAATCTCAAATTAATGCAGGAAATTGACTTAAGATATAATCAGCTGACAGTTCTCCCAAAATCAATAAAAAATCTACCGTTGCTTCAAATTATATGTTTGGATGATAATCAAAGAAATAAAATAAAATTTATTAAAAAGCAGAAATCCCAAATAAAGGATGATTTAAAAAGGTTTGAAATTGATTTGGGAGAATTCATTATAGTAGAGTTGAAAAAGTATTTTCAAGAGGATTGGTGGGAAAAAGGCTTGCCAATAGATATAAAATTTTATATTCAGAATAAAATTGAGACTAAAAAGCTAGAGTTCCCTCAAATTGAACCTGTGATTAAAGAATCCTTAGATCTTAAACATTATTTTTCAATACTCTCGAAAAATGATAACTGGGGAAAAATATTCTCAAACATTTTTTATAACAAAGAGAGACTTAAAGAAAAGTTTGAAGATTTAATAAAATTTAAATCTAATTTCCAAGAAAATGATTTTCCAATCGAAGATTTACAAAATCATCATTTCTTTATTTATGACATTATCCATTATTTTTCTGAAAATTTTAATATTTTTATTAGTTATTCCCCAGCAGATTCAGAATACTTTCTTACGTCTGAACTCGCTAGTCATTTGGAATCATATCCAGAAATAAATAAGGTCTTTTTGGGGGATATAATTAATACTGCCCCTTTCAAAAAATACTTGAATCAATTCATAAAAATAAGTAATTTTTTTATTTTATTTTGTTCAGAAAAATTTCCTACCTCTTCTGGAGTAAGAGATGAATGGAAAGTAGCATTTCGATTAAGTGAGAAAAATAAAATAACAATTATTTCGGTTTACGAGGAAGAATACTATATTCCAAGATTATTGAAAGAGATGCCAAAGCTTAAAATTATAAAAGGCGATTTTAACAGATTTTTAGAAACGCTATACAAAAAAATTATCGAAGAAAAAAAAAATATGCAACTTCAGGTAAATATTTAGATATTGCTATGAAATGGTTATATAGAAATGTAAAATATTTTACTTTTTCTTTTACTAGGGTCTAAATATTGATATATTTCAGTCAAAGACGTTTATAATTAATTTTTAATCTATCCAAATAAAGATCAATCTTTATATAGACGACGTAAATATCACACAGGTTTATATATAAAAACTAATACTAAATGGTTACGAAGAGATGAAGTACCTGTAAAATTTCTACTAGAATCACCTTAAAAATCTAGTAATTTTAATTTTTTCATCTATTTCATCCTTCTTCTTTTACTGACTTTTATAATTTATCCTTCCTTGGAATATCATAAAAAAATCTAAAATTATATCGTATAGCAACTTATCTGTTGTTTACATGAACTTTCTTTTCCATATATAGCCATATATCACGAAATTCTTGAGGTACTTCACTTTCAGGGTATTCATCTCTAACTTTAAAACCAGCTAAGCAATAAATATGCTGTGCAGCAGTCATAAATGGTCCTGTGTCAAGTCGAATGAGTGAATAACCATATTCCGACCCTCTTTTTAGAAGCTTTTTAAGCATCACTTTTCCAAGTCCTTTACCCCTATATTCTGGTTTAATATACATCCTCTTTATCTCTCCTATATTATCATATAGCTTTCGGAGTGCTCCCATTCCCGCAATTTTTCCCTCTACTTGTAGAATATAATAAAATCCTTCTGGTGGTAAAAAAGATACAAATTTATCTACACTTTCTATGGCATATTGATGTATTGATTTACCTAAAATGGAAATTAAATCAATTGAATAGTATTCCATCAATTGTTCTGCAATCCATGATAAGTATTGCGTGTTTAATTCCACAAGTTTATTTTTATGAAGGGTTATATCAATAGGGACAAATTCGATCATATTTTATCATTAAAATTAATAATTATTAAAAATAATATCGCATATTATTTTATCCCAAAAATTCACTCAGTTAGAATTAAATTATATAATCATACGCCCCTATAACAAAATCGTCTGAATCATACACTGGTAGTTCTCCTATCATAAAACCTTTACCCGTGGTCTCACAAATCCAATACTCTTTACCACCTACGTCATAATAATAACTAGGAGGATAACTTTCTTGGTGAGTGGGAGTAAAGCTTAAATACACGCCTACACAACAATGCCCTACCCAATCATACAGATTATAATCAAATAATGCCACTATTAAGATAACCGCATCGTATCCTAAGGCTTCTACCAAGGACCCAAAAAAGATAGAAAGATCTTCGCAATCACCTTTTTTTATTAAGGTTTCTATAGGGTATTGAGCTATATCAATTTCCTCATCCTTGTATCCTATCCCTTGTGTATAACTTAATAGCGCATTAATAACTTCTTCATCATCTGATTGGCTGATGCATTTAGACAGAATAATATTGGCAATTTTATTGATTTCATCTTCTTCAGGTGTACAGTAAGAAGCAACAATGGAAGCAGTTACATCTAGATCGGCGTTCATATGAAGCGGATGAGGTTCATTCATATAATATTTGTAAGTTTCATGTGGGATAGAACAAGTATAAGAGCGAGAATAGTATCCATTATATACGTAATAATTTATGGTTTTAAAGTGATATGTACTCAGAAATACAGCAGAAGGAATAATGATTGCTGCTAAAATAATAATTAAAGCAATTAATATACCCTTATTTCTCTTTTTTGAAATCCATCGTTTAACTTTTTCAGAAGTAGTGGGCTTTTCTTCCAAATCTCCATATATAATACCTCTATAAGGATATGAAGAGGGCGTTGTATAAGAATAAGATGACGATGTGGATTCTAAAGGATTAAATGCTCTTGTTCCGCAATCAGGACATACATTCCAGTAAGCTTCTAATTCTCTTCCACATTCAATACAAAAATTAGCCATTATAATTAATTATTTTTAACTATTTTCTGGATTTATATTTATAATGAAACTATGAATTTTTAAGAGTATCTCTTTTTCAAATTATATTTTTATAATTACTTCAAAATAAATAGAAGAATCCAATTTATTGATTACCACTATTTTCTCTCTATTAGAGCGTAGAGTAAAAATCTAAAAGGAATCTATTAACTCTTACTATATCTACGTATAAATCAAATAGAATAAAAAAAAAGAAAATAAATTTCTTATAAATTAATCCCGTTGACTTAAAATTGTCGTGGAACAAACACTGAACGCGCCACCAAGATTATGACATAAGCCAATCTTAGCATCTGGAACTTGTCTTCCTTCCGCTCTTCCTTGGAGTTGTTTAGTAATTTCTGTTAACATACGGCAACCCGTAGAACCTATAGGATGACCAAACGATTTAAGGCCACCTGAAGGATTAATTGCAGTTTCACCATCCCAATTGAATGTTCCGTTCTTTAATTCCTCCGCAGCTTGACCACGATCACAAAACTGTAAGTCTTGACAATTTATTAGTTCAGTAATCGTAAAACAGTCGTGAACTTCTGCAGCATCGATTTCTTTTCGAGGATTAGTAATTCCTGCTTCCTTATATGCATATTCCGCGGCTTTCATAGTAGAGGGAAATGCCGTAAAATCTGCCCCTGGACCATTAGGTGGAACATACCAAGGAAAATTTGTTCGACAGGAAATCGCATTAGCCTTTACAAGAATATAATCATCTGCATGGGCATAACTTTCAGCAAGTTCAGGTCTTGTGAGGATTAAAGCAGCAGAACCATCCGACATGGCACAACAGTCGAAACGTCCAAGGGGATCAGCAATCATAGGGGCTTTCATGGCTTGATCGATAGTTATTTTACTTCGAAAATGTGCTTTTGGATGATAAGACCCGTTATCGTGATTTTTTACAGCAACTCGGGCTAAATCCTCTTTTGTCCAGCCAAATTCGTGGAAACATCTGGTTGCAGCCATAGAAAACATAGCTGGAGCTGAAGGGGTTGGATATAAAGGATGACCAAACAATGTGAAACCGGGTAGCCCACTACCTCCTTCGTCCATAAGCTTCTCTACACCACAAGCTAATACGATATCATACGCACCAGATGCCACCGCAAAAGAAGCGTTACGAAACGCATCCATACCGCTGGCACAATAGTTCTCTGTTCTTGTTGCGGGTTTACCATCCATTTTTAAAATATCTTCTACCATTGCTCCGGATAATCCAGTAAAAAAGTAGAATATCCCGATCCAGGTTGCATCTATATCATCTTTAGTGATTCCGGCATCTTTCGTGGCACTTTGAACCGCCTCGAAGAGTAAATCGTATTGACTTTTATCCCATAGTTCACCATATTTAGTCATATCACAACCAATAATAGCGACTTTATCACTTATACCTTTTCTTACCATTTTTATTACCTCCTTTAAGGTCTCCCCCTTTCGGGTCGACATTTCCAATAATAATTTTTAAATTCTGCTCCTTCGTGTTCTTTTCTGAAGGTAATTTCAACTCGCATACCGATTTTGACGTTTTCTTCGGGTTTTTCAATCTCTGTCATATTTAATAATACCCTTCCTCCCCCATCGATATCGATGACACAGCGTGGAACAGGAGTATCTAAATATGTTCCCCCTACTAAATGATCTAAAGTATATGTAAAGATAGTACCTTTTAATGGGAGCTTTACGGGTTCAAATGGATCATCCGCTCTGCAAACATAACAAGTTCGTGCTATGTCGGGGTATTGAATTGTTCCGCAATTTTTACATTTAACTCCATACCATTTGTAGACAGAAGCAGTATCCCGCCATATAGTAACCGCAGAACTTTTTCTAGTATATCTGTCTTTATCGAGTAGTTCTTTATATTCCAAGAATTTATTATAATTTTTTAACAGTGTCATAGACTTTTGATGACCTATAAAACCCAATCTTGTTTTTCCCAAATCTCTTAACGCATTTTTATCTCTTACTTGCATTAAGATTGCATCAGCACCATCTCCAAATCCTGCCATTATAATTTTATCATCCGGTTTAGGTCTTCTTAGGCTAGCGATTAACAGCATAAAAGGCATAGGAGTTCCAGTATCCCCTATTTGGAAAAATAAACTATTTTGGGCAACTCCTTGGCCAAATTTCATCATTTTTGCGATTCTTCCATGCATTCTTGGATTATTATAATAGTAGGCAGCAATTCCGATATCTTCAGGTTTAAGGTTATTTCTTTTTAGGATTTCTCCCATAACTTTAGTGATACTCTCAACATAAAATTTTGCGTCCATTTTCACTTCGAAGGTTCTAATGAACTTATCTTTTTCAGCTCTTTTCCATGGACCAGTTACATTTGCAGAAACAGAATAATAATCTTCAATTGATAGAGGAATACTGTCATCTTCGGCGATAAGCAATGCTGCAGCACCATCTGCAAAGCCATATTCCCACATTGTTGAGGGTTCAGGTTCTCTAGTGTCTGCAGAAACCACCAGAATGCTTTTAATATCTTTATTTGCATTTATGGTATCTACCGCTCTTGTTATAGCGGAAGTTGCTGCTTTAGTAGAATCAGCAAAATCAGCTGTAATAATATCCTCCCTCATATCTAAAACAGTTGCAATTAAAGAGGCTGAATCTTTTTCTGTATAAACAGGAGTTGTAGAAGCGAAAAAAATTCCATCTATGGATTTAGGATCTATTCCAGCCAAACAATCCAATCCTGCTTCAACGGACATTGTAAGACTATCTTCATCAGCCATCGCAACTGCTTTCGTACCAGGGACAATTGGAAAATCCCAAGCTTTCCCGATTAGTTCCCTAGGGAGCATATATTTTGGCAGATAGGCACCATAACTTTTTATACCTATTGGCACTTTAAATTTCTACCTCATTATAAAATTATTTTAGATTTTTTTTTAAAAATTCTTAATTATATGAAGTTCAATCTTTTAGAATAAATATATTTTATTTTTTATAAGCTTCTAAAGAAATAAAACTAAGGTAGAACTGCTTCTAAAAAAAGAGTCTATTATGAAAATTTAAAATTGCAATTATTTAAAATACTAGCATTGACTGAGTTTATTCAAATTTCTTCTCTAGAACAATAATGATGGGATGAAATCCCACTTTACCAAAAATATCAATTAATTTCCTGTCGCCTTCATAGGCCATATTAATTCTTACGGATTCACAACCCCATGATTTTAATATTTGTATTGCTTTATCTGCTAAGATCTTACCAACTCCTTTACCGATAAAATCTTTTTTTGTTGCCCAATTGTTGAGATATCCAATGTATTGTCCAATATTATTTTTTACAGCTTCTAGCATACCCATAGATACTACTTCTCCTGTAGATTTAACTTCGGCAATCAGTGTGATGCGTTTTAAATTTGGTTTAAATTGTCTTAAACCAGACGTTTCTCTCCATTTTTCTTCCTTTAAACCAATATCATACTGATTTTGAAGTTCTTTTAAAATCTCTAAGGTTGCTATATAATCGGAAGTTCGATAATTCCTAATAATAATATCTTCTTCACTTTCATTTACAACTGACATATACATTCACCTAATATTTTTCATTTTAATCTTTTTTAAAAGATCTAAATTTATTCTTTGAGATAATAATCTTTCTTTATTTTGTGCTTGCATAATAATTAACAAATATTCATTAATATGTGGTATAATTGGAGAAATAAATAAAAGTATTTCTTTAGGAAACCACACATCAATATGTTCATTCATTACTTCTTTTTCAAAATATTCTTTAACATGTGTTATTTTCAAATTTAAATCGTTCATTTTTGTTTCTTTGTTATTTCTAACTAAAATCTCTATTTCTTGGCTATCTTCAATGATATTTATTTTGATAATTGAAAATGATCCTTTTTTAATATAGCGAGGTTCAGATACACTTGTTGGATCAAATAATTGAATACTTGAAAAGGAGTCTTTATAGTCTTCACTTTCGATATGCCCCACGTCAATTCCTTTTAATGCAAGATATGAAATCGCTTTCTGCATTTTAATTGAACTTGAATCTGATTCCTTGATAACACTGGAAAAGAAATTTGTACATATCTTATGTATTAATTCTCTCAACTCTTCTTTAATAATATTACCATTTTCAATCATTTTCTTAATTTTCGGAGATTTTATTATTTCATCTTTACCTATTTCAGATTCAATGATTTCAAATAGTTTAGATTCAAAATTCTCTCTAATTTCTTCAGTTAGTTGTTTAATGAGATAATCTCCAAATATCTCTAGATTATTTGGTAAAGATACAATCAAAATTATAGTTTCAGGAGTGTCTTCTTCAAGACCAGCTCTTCTTTTAATTCTTTTTGATGTGGTTAAGAATTTTTTTCCAAAGAAAGTATAACCCTTAAATTCTAAATCTATATGATCTAATACTTCTTGTTCATCAATACTGAGAAACCAAATTGGATGATATTTAATGGGTCTCATAAAATTTTTATCATCCTTATATCTATCATCGGGATAGATTAGTAATGGGAGATGTCCTCTAGCTTCGTCAAAATATAGAACATAAACTACAGCTAACTCTTCAAATGGATTCTTATCTGCTGAAGATGATGAAAAAAATTCACTCAAGGGAGACCCATTCAAATATTATGTTAAGTTTTAAAGAATTAAATAATTCTTATTCTAAAAGTTTAATTAATATATGTTAATTTTAATAAAAAAAACTTAGTGATAATTAAGAATGATTATAACTGAAGTAAAAACACATTTAATGGTTTTAGATTTTACTTTTAAAATAGGAGCGATGCCTGCATTCAAAGCAAGCGGGTTATTTGTAAATATTAAAACTGATGAAGATATAGAGGGATGGGGATTAGCGCATTGGAATTTAAGTAACGCTGGAGCACAGAAGTTAATTGATGATTTTATTGGCCGTTTACTTATTAAAGAAGATCCATTTATGGTAGAAAAAATATATCATACTCTTTATCATAATACCAATCGAATTATGTTTGGTATCCCTCAAGTAACTAGTGCCATTGAAGTAGCATTATGGGATATAATAGGTAAAGCTACGAAACAACCTATTTATCGTTTATTAGGTGGGATGAAAAAAAAAGTAAGGGCATACGCATCCATGCCAAGAGGTTACAAAGCAAAAGCAGCAGTAGGGGCTGTTCAATCAGCATTAGATTTAGGGGGGTTTACAGGTGTTAAATTAAGGATAGGAGGGCGAGGAGGAGAACCAGAAGCAGTAATAAAGCAAGTGAGAGACGCTTTTCCTGATTTGCATATCATGGTTGATGCCAATTCAGCATACTTAACTGTTAATGATGCACTTAAAATTGCTAAAATATGTCATAAATATGATCTCACATGGCTTGAAGAACCTATGCCCTCAGATAATTTAAATGGATTAGCATTACTTAGACAAAAATCACCTATTGAAATTGCAGGTGGAGAAAATGATTTTGGGATATTTCGGTTTGAAGATGTATTAAACAAAGGTTGTTATGATATCATCCAACCAGATGTAAATCGGAGTGGTGGATTTTTACAGCTAAAAAAGATGGATGCTATGGCTGAAGTAAAAGGAGTTAGATTAATTCCACATACTTTTGGATATGGTTTACAAATGGCTGCGAATCTTCATTTTACGTTATCTAGTAGATGTGATTGGTTAGAATTTCCATTTTATCCTGATGAATTTCAAGTTCTTGAGGAACCTATTAAATGTGAAAAAGGGATTGTTAAAGCTTTAGAAAAACCAGGATTAGGTGTTGAAGTCAATCGAAAAATGCTCGAAGAAAATGTAGTTAAATAATATATCAATTTTTAATCCTTATATTAAAACTTTAAATTGATTTTTCATTTTTAATGCAAGATTTACAATTAAATCAGTTTTTAAATTATTATGAAGCCAATTGAACGTGTAAAAGCAGCAATTTATTTTAATAAACCAGATAAAGTCCCTATCTTTAATCTTGTTTCTGGAGATGTCTTTCCAATACCAATAATCCACTCTAAAAAATGGAATCCGGGATGGAATGAAGGCGAAAAAGGATTATTTCCCCACCTACGAGGCGTCTATAACTGGGAGAGACCAGATTGGGCAAAAAATAATCCCGAATATGAGGGAAACAATTGGAGAAGCATTCCTCATGAAGAAATCGATGAATGGGGTTGTATATGGAATATGAAAGGAAATGATAATAATATGGGGCATCCTGGAAGAGCTAGATTACTAGAATGGAATAATTATGATAATTACATATCTAAATATACTCCAAATGCAGAAGATAAAAGTCGATATGAAGTCGCAATTGATTTGAAAAAAAAAATCAATAATGATCTATATTTTATGCTTTTATTTCCAACCTTCGGTCCATCTCAAGTTGTAGCGGCAATGAGGGGATTTAATAACTACTTAATCGATCATAAAAAACATCCTAAAGAATTACAACGTGCGTTAGAGGTAGTAGCAGAATATCATGTTAAAATAATGAAAAATTCTATGAAATATAATATAAAACCTCATGGAGTTTGGTTAGTGGATGATTTGGGGGAACAAACCGGACCCTTCTTTAGTCCTAAAACTTTTAAAAATTATTATAAATCATCCTATAAATATATTATAGATGAAGCACATGCCTTAGGATTAGAAGTACATCTCCATTGCTGTGGAAAAATTGATCCATTATTATCTGTCTTTGTAGATTGGGGATTGGATGCAATTGAGCTTGACAGCCCTAGAATGAGCGGATATGCTGATTTAAAACCATATCGCGGTAAAATTATGTTTTGGGGTTGTGTTAATATACAATCAATATACACTCAAGGTTCTCCTGAAGAAGTAGAAAGGGAAGTCTGGCATATGATTCGAAATCTAGGAAATAAAGAGGGGGGTTTTGGTGCATATTTTTATCCTCAACCGCGAGATATAAGGGCACCTAGAAGCAATATCAAAGCATTTGAAAGAGGTCTTAAAAAGTATGGAGATTATTCGCATATACCTCCACATTGGTGGGAATTTCCCGTAAATGAAACTTGGAAAGACCATATTGTACCTGAATTACCGCCTTTATAATTTTCCTCTTAGAAAATTTTGTAAGAAATAAATACACAAAATAATAAAAAAAAGAGATAATTAATTCCAATTATTTTAATACATTTTCTTTATCTGTTGTATCGCCACCTTTAACTCTAAAGAAGATTAGATATGCAATAATAATTAAAGCTAAAATAAATGGAAACATAACGATATAGCGATAATCACCCATAAAGTTGAATATTGATAAGATTCCTCCAAAAATAATTGGAGCAAAGGAGTACGCTGCTTGATTAAAAGTATAGTATATACCTGTATAGATTCCTGTCTTTCCTTTAGGTGCTAGAGACCAAAGTATTGGAAAGCTGTTAACAATAAAGCCCATCCAAGGAATAGCGATTAATGTTAATACTAATATTGTTAGTAAAGCATTGTGATTATGATATGTCGTTGGTACCACAAAAACAGCCATAATTAATACAGTTATAATTAACCAGGTGAGGAATATCTTTACGGCTTTCTTACGACCTACTTTCTTATTTTGTCCTAACATACCCACAAAATAAGCTGAAAGAATCATTGGTCCAGAATATGCGATAAATAAAGTACCAGCTTGACCTTCAGAAATGTTAAAATAATAAACAGCAAAACTAGAGAAGAAGGCTTCCACAGAAGCAAAAGCTAAATACATAAAAAACACTGTCATTAAAAAGTAGTAGAAATCTCTATGATTTTTAACAATTTGAATAGAATCGCTATATGAACTCAAAAAAGTACCTTTTGCTGGACTTTCTCTTGTCTCTTCAGATTCTCGAACTTTGAAGGTACTAGCATCAATTTCTAATTTTTTTTTAGTGATTTGTAAAAATTTATCACCCGTGGGAGTTTCTTTTACTTTTAAAGCTTGGATTATAATTAACAAAAACATAATAGCTGCTACTATTATGAAACCCATTGCATCAAACCATTCAGGAGATAGACTGCTTTCTACAAGGCCAAGGAAGATAGGAATAATAAAAGCGAATAACCCTCCCATGTTAGCAATAAATTGTTGAATTGCACTTCCCTTAGAATATACCTTTTCTTGCGTATAGTCAGGTAAAATGGCAATTGATGCGGAACGATAAATAGACATCGCTAAATCAAATAGAAAGATTATAAGAATTAAACCAGCTAAAATCCGTATCCAGGGAATGAATATGAAGAAAACTGCTGAAGAAGTTGTCCCAATAATAATATAAGGCATTCTACGCCCCAGTTTACTTCGAGTTCGATCACTCATATTTCCAAAATACGGTTGTACTATTACAGCAATTATATTATCCATTGCCATAATTGCTCCTTTAACAATATCTTTTAATGAAAAAGATCCCAAAACATCATCAAGTAAAAGCGGAACTTTGAAGTTAAAGAAAGACCATGCTAAAAGTACAGTGAAAAATGATAAAGAAATTAATATTGTTCTTCTTACATTAAGAGAGTCTGGTGCTGTAGGTGTCATTCTTGGCTCATAAGGAAGGTAATTTTCTTCTGTCATAGTAAATCATCAAATTTACTTTTATCATAGATTTTTATTAATATTATCCCCAAATTTTTTATCCCTTTAAAACATTCAATATAATCAATATTGCAGATTTCATCCAATCTATCATTAATTCCTTTAAAACTGCAATTATGATCGAGAAGGATAAATGGTTTGAAGTTATAAAGCATAAAGATTATTTATATATAATTAGAGAACGTTTAGATGAGATTGATCCACGTTTTTATACCATATACGTTAATCTATATTTAATAAAGGGCTCTGAGCAAGCTTTATTAATTGATAGTGGATGTGGACTTTTTCCACTTAAACCACTAATTGATGAGCTACTGAATGGAAAAAAACTCTTGGTATTTAACACGCATTCTCATTTTGACCACAGAGGTGGAAATGCTGAATTTGGCACGGTTTTTATCAATGAGAAGGAAATAAAACAGATATCAAATCCTCTTGATATTTCTTTTCTTAAAGATTCTCCTAAAGAAATTGTTAAGCTTTATAAAAGAAATAATTTTATTTTAAAGCCATCTGATCGAATTAATCCATTATACGATGGTGATCGATTCGATTTAGGAGATATTACTTTAGAGATAATTCATACTCCAGGCCACTCAATAGGATCAATATCAATTTTGACAAATAGAGGGGATTTATTCACCGGAGATACGGCTCATTATGGTACCATGTATCTACCGAAAAAGAAAGAATTTCCAATTATTCTTGAAAGTATTTTTAAATTACTGAAGTTATTTGAAGAAAATGAAAATATAGAAATTTATCCTTCCCATGAAGATTATTGCGTGAATAAAGATCTACTTATTAAACTTAAAGAGGGCATCAAAAATATTGATAATGTTTGGGAATCCCGAAAAAGGAATAAATTTCTTCACTGTAATGTCATTGAGGATGAAAATTTTAGATATCTGATATAGAATTAATAATACTGTTATTAAGCTAAAAAGGTTTCAAATATGTGAATCAAATTATAAATGTGGGTCTAATATAATGGAGAAAGTGGAAAAAGTATCATTAAATGGCGTTTGGGAATTAAAAAATATTGAAAAATCTATAAGCATTAATACAGAAGTTCCAGGAAGCGTATTTGAAACTTTAATTTTAAATAGTGTGATTGAGGATCCTTTTTATGGCTTAAATGAACACAAAATGAACTGGGTTTATGAGTCAGATTGGCAATATGAAACAGAATTTAAAGTGGACCCTACCTTATTGCATCATAAAAAGATTTTATTAAAATTCTATGGTTTAGATACATTTTCTGAGATTTATCTAAATGATTTTTTTCTAGGTTCCACTCATAATATGTTCTTAGCATATGAATTTGATATAAAACCTTATTTAAAAGATGGAAAAAATAAATTAAAGGTCCTATTTAAGAGTCCAACAATAAAAGCAAGAGAGAAGATAGAAAAATATGGAGTAAATCTTAATACGGGGCAGGGTTATATTCCTGGAGTTCCATATATACGTAAAGCTCAATATTCTCATGGTTGGGATTGGGGACCAAGATTACCTGATATTGGGATATGGCAATCAGTGGAAATAATTGGTTTTGATGATTTACGTATTTCTTCCATTTATTCTAATTACGCTTTAAACTATTTTAAAGATCCCTTAAATATCCAAAATTTAAATGAAATTACTACAAATTTAGTTAAATCAGCTATAATTAAATTACAAGTAGAACTTGATATTGATGTTAAGGAAATGGATCATTATGGATATTATATTTTAATAGAGCTTATAGCACCAGATGGCAACAGTTTCACAGAAAAACACATAGTAAAAGAACAATGCTCAATGATTGAACTTAATGTTGAATATCCATATCTTTGGTGGACGCATGACTTAGGTACACCTAATCTGTATGATTTAAAGGTTTCTATAATGAATGAAACAATGATTGATGCGCACTCTCAAAAGATAGGGATAAGAGAAATTAGATTAATTAAAAAACCTGATCGATGGGGCGAGTCTTTCTATTTCCTATTAAATGGGGTTCCTGTTTTTTCTAAAGGAGCAAATTGGATTCCGATCGATAGTTTTATCCCCAGAGGAAAAAAAGCAGGACTGTATCAATCCAACGTATTATTGGCAAAAAAAGCAAATATGAATATGATTCGAGTTTGGGGAGGAGGAATTTATGAAGATGACTTATTTTATCAACTTTGTGATGCACTTGGAATACTTGTTTGGCAAGATTTTCCCTTTGCTTGCGCAGTTTATCTCCCATATGAAGGATTTATTGAAAATTTTAAAGAGGAGGCAATTTATAATATTAAACGATTAAGAAATCACCCTTCTTTAGCATTATGGTGTGGAAATAATGAAATTGAATATTTATGGAGAATTTTATTATTTAATTCGGATATAAAAGACAACACGATAGAATTAGAACTTAAAAGGGGGTATACAGAAATCTTTGAAAATTTATTAGTAAACTTAATAGAAGAATATGATCCTTCTCGTGATTATTGGCCAAGTTCACCTTCAAATGGATTTGTTGGTAATAATCTCGGTAAAATCAATTCAAATAGACCTGATAGAGGTGATTCGCATTACTGGGAAGTTTGGCATGGCTTCAAACCATTTACAGCTTACCAAAAGTTTGATTCTCGCTTTATGTCAGAATTTGGATTTGAATCATTTCCTTCAATAAAAACAATTAAAACATTCTGTCCTACTGATCAATTCTTTTTTAAATCACCAATTATGCAAAATCATCAAAAAAACTCTTCAGGAAATGAAAAAATAATGAGAAAAATGAAAAAGCTTTTTGAAGTTCCAGAAGAGTTCAAGAGACAAATAATTTTGTCCCAGCTAACTCAAGCAATTGCGATTGAACATGGCGTTGAACATTGGCGGCGAAATCGCAATGAATTTTATTGTATGGGTTCACTTTATTGGCAATTAAATGATTGTTGGCCTGTTGCTAGCTGGTCTTCATTAGATTATTTTTTGCGTTGGAAAGCGCTTCACTACTTTGCAAAGCGCTTTTATCAACCTATTTACCCTAGCGTGAGATATTCAAAAGAAACACTTGAATTTTGGGTTACTAATGACTTGAGAACCTCCTGTGAGGTGATTTTGCAGTGGAAAATCCGTAATTCTGATGGAAACTTAATCAAAAAGGGGTCATGTGATTCTACAATAAAACCATGTAATTCTTTAAAAATCTTTGATTTAGACCAGAGGAATATAAACATAGATTTAAAAAATTTTGAAAATAAAATAATTTTTTATGTATTGAAAGATAGGAAAAAAAACAAGATTATCGCTCATGATTTTAGATTATTTGGAACACCAAAGCAATTTAATCTTAATAATCCTGAGATTTCAATAAGCTTTGAAGAAACTACAGATTTAAATTCTTTAAAATTGAATATTAGGAGCAAAGAGATGGCTTTGTTTGTGTATATTGATTCAGATATTATCGACTTTATTGCTTCTGATAATTATTTCTCAATGGAACCAGGGGAATCAAGAGTAATTATTTTAGAAAATATTAAATTAGTAAAATCTTTAAAAAGGCTAACAATACAAGAGAAATTAGAAACAATTTATGTAAAATCATTATATGATTTAATTAGGAATTAGAGAGGTCTACCTTTTTTTGATCCATTTCTTTCCTTCTTTCAGCCATAAGTTCACGACAGATTTGTGAATCTTTGGTATAATAAAAATACGGAATTACCCATAAAAGAGATCCCAATAGCCATATTAGTAATACTAAAAATATTGCAAAAGGTAACCAAGACAAATTTCTTTCTATCAAAGAAGAAAGCAATAAGTTTCCAATTATCCCTCCAATATTTATCATTAAACCATTTAGAGCATTTGTAGTGCTTCTTAATTCTGGAACACAAAGTTCTGAATAAATTGCAAATTGGTTGCCAATACTGAAGGAGGTAAAAAAATAAGCTATTAAACCTAATAAGATAAATATTATCCAGGAAAAAATCACCTGCGAAATAGTAGTTGTGAAAAATGGAACTAGGTAAAAACTGAACATAAATGAAATACCTAATAATAATCCAAGAAGGGAAACAAGTACGCGCCCTTTTGGTTTATCTGCGCGAAACAGGGAATCTCCTAAACGGCCCCCAACAATAGTTCCTGGAAGGGCACCCATACCGGCTAAAAGGTATATTGTTGTAGCATAAAATCCT
>SMTZ1_10008264_pt1 | contig 18567 bp, 16 predicted proteins | sample DeeMarSWOR136_30_FD_25667 | JGI IMG/M metagenome (IMG submission 25667)
GCCTTTGGGCTGCAGAGATGGAGCAAGCCCTCGATGGTGTGGTTGACAAAAGCGCTGCCTGTGATGGCTACTACATCAGCCTGAGGGATTAGCTCCTGCGACTCGCTTTCGGCGAGGTCTCCTTCTCGCGGGTGTTTCTCTATCACCGATAGCTCCGCTGCCGCCTGGCGAAGCCTTTTCACGAAGGGGAAATGTCCGATAAGTACTACTCTCTTATCCTTGCCCTGTTCAACAATGAGATCGGCAGCATTGAGCTCAATGCATCGCCGCTCGTCTACATCGAGAAGCGAGTTGATCGTTGCCACGCCGATAGCTGCCTTGAGGCTGTTTCCAGAGCGAGCCATCTGGGCCAGCTTAAGAGCATTCTTATCCATCAGGCGCCCGGCATCCCTCACCGGAGCATCGGCGTGATGATGGCCGGCCTCATGGGGTGTCGATGCCAGCCCGCAATTGCGGGTCAACACGGCCGTCCAGTAGGGCCCCTGGAGTATGTCTCTCACAGTCGCCTCAGGGTTCAGTGCGGAGAGCAAATCATCTATTATCTTTATCTCCTTACCTCCTCGGAACCTTTTTACGCTGTGATGCTGGGCATTTGTAGAGCACCAAGTACGCTAAGTAAGTATAGCACACCGCCGCTGACCAAGTCGCTAGGGTGAGAGGGAAGATAGAAAGTGATGTTGTGAAGATTTGCCCCGCGCCGCAAATCGGGGGTTTTTTCCAGGGGTTTCTCGGTCACTGTGGGGACGCGTCACAGCCTTGCTAGCGTCAATGAGGGAAGTAGCACGTGCGACCCCGATGGGGGTCAGGGTATGCTATACCTGTGGGATACACTCCCCTAGCTTACACAAGCTTGATTCTTGTTAGCTGCCTTCTGGTCGCGACCAAAGAACTCCTTCGCGACCGTGCTGCTAGGTTCCTGCTTTCTGTTTTGAGTTACCTTGTGATTAAGCTAAACTTCTTGATCTGACCTCTGAACCCTAGGCTGCTGTTAAGTCTTGCCTTTATGTATTCTATTAGCTCCTCGGTAGTATGGTTGCTGGCCCACTTTTCATCCAGTTGCAGCGTCCCCTTGAATTTGATTTCGATTTCAGGCATTCGATTCTTACCTTTCCGAGTTCAATTGCGCCAGGCAGGGCTAGAGACAGGATGTATGGCAAAGGTTTGGATACTGCTGGCTAAACCAGCTAGCAACATAGTACCTTCCCTACCTTCTGGTATCGGTAAGGCCAAATTTAGTTTGCTCGACTATTAGCGCACTGATGTCCTCTGCCTTGAACCTGCGGTGGTGGCTAGGGCCAAGGCGGTATGCCGGTATTAGTCCCATTGCGCTCCATCGTCTTAGAGTGTTGCTGTGCACATTAAGCAATCGGCAAGCCTCTCTCAGTGTCAGTAGGGCCTCTGGTACGTCACCGTTATCGCTCCTTCTGTTTCTCCTTTTGTACGTACTCATACTCCCTCCTTTCCACTCTCCTTTGTGTCGCGCCAAGGATCGCCTGATGCTCATTATGGTCAGTGGCCTCAGAATCCGACTTTTACTATCCAAACCTGCTCTATCTACCACAATCCTCCATATCCGCAATGTACCACGCTGACATAAGAAGGGTGTAAGAACGAGATTAGAGCCACATTAATACGTGGTGGAGAGGAGCACGTATGAGGTACAAAAAGCTCTCAATAGGTCGGAGGCGTCAGGGGTAAATGTGAATTAGTCCTGCGAACCCTCTAAACCGGTTTTGCCAGCAAGTATCCTATGCCGACTTTGGTGAGAATCAGCTTTGGATGGCTGGGGTTCTCTTCAAGTTTCTCTCTCAGGTATCGGATATAGACCCTGAGGCTGTCGATCGCCCCGGGATGATCCTCCCCCCAGACTGCCTCAGCAAGCCGGGAGTGAGTTATCACATGACCTGCGTTTTGCATGAGGTGTTGCATGATACGACCCTCGACGATGGTAAGGCTTATCTCCTTGCCTCCGTAGGTCAGTTGGTATGTGGAGGGGTCCAGTCGCAATGAACTACAAATGATAGGGGCCTCTTCCCCCACGGGGATTTGTTTGCGTAGCTGGACCTTTAGCCGTGCCAGCAACTCCAGCTGTCTAAAAGGCTTCACCACGTAGTCATCAGCTCCCCACTCAAGCCCCTTGACCATATCAGCTTCGTCTGACTTTACAGTAAGGATGACGACAGGTACCGAGGAAAAAAGGCGGATCTGTCTCAGGACGTCGAAGCCGCTTATGTCAGGAAGGCCTAGATCGAGGATCACAAGGTCAGGGTTTTCTGTCTCCACCAGCTCCGCTCCTTCTTCTCCCAGACCGGTTGATACCAGTTGAGCCTCAGGCCAGCGCATCTGAAAGGCCAGCCGAACAAAACTCACGATTTCTTGGTCATCTTCGATGATCAATACCTTCCACAGTTTTCGCTCCTCTTCCGACTCTATTGCGTGTTCGTCAGCAGCTTCCAAAGGCAGTGAAAAGCCAAATGTTGAGCCTCTACCTACATTGCTTCTCACCCATATCTGTCCACCGTGCAGCTCCACCAGCATCTTGCACAGAGCGAGCCCCAGCCCCAATCCACCCGAGGAATCCTTATCCAAGCGATGATAGGGCTCGAAAAGCCCCTTCTGCTCCTCTCTGGACATCCCTCGACCCGTATCTCGAACCTCAACAACAACGGCAGAGCCCCTTTGCCTAGCCCCTAACCTGATGTTTCCTCCTGAGGGAGTGAATTTGAGGGCATTGCTAAGGAGGTTGGTTACTACCTGTTGCACCCGATCTGCGTCGGCCCGAACAGGGGGGAGAGAAGGGGACAATGCCAATACCAGGGGCAGTCCGCGCTGCAAGGCCACCGGAGTCATGCTGTCTGCTGTCTCTCGGAGCAATTGCGATAGGTCAACTGCTTCAAGCCTCAACTGGAGCATTCCCACTTCACCTCTTGCGAGGTCGAGGAGTTCATCAATCCTGCTATTCAGATTCGAGGCACCCTGTCTGATGCTGTTGGCCAGTGTCCCCAAGGCCTCATCGCGGAGTTCAGACGCCAGCAAGTCGCTGGAAGCGAGCACCGAGGTGAGGGGAGTCTTCAGCTCATGCGCCAGCGCTCTGGTGAATTCTACTCTTCTCTTCATCTCCGCTTCCACCTGCTGCCTCGATTCTCTTTCCTGTTCATAAAGCTCTCTTAGTTTCTCATCCGCGCGCTTTTGCTCGGTGACGTCTCTGAAGGAAATCAAACCTGCCAACCTTCCCTGGTATTCAACTCTCGTACCGACACCGGCTATCCATCTCACTTCACCGTCTTTGGTAATAGTCCGAAACTCCTCGACCCGACGCAGGTCTTTTTCAAACAAATCCTCCGCAAGAATACTGAGAGCTCGATCTCTATCGTCTGGATGAACGTACTCAATAAGATTTGCCTCAGCCACCTCATCCATAGAGTCAAATCCATACATTTCCATAGCGGTTGGGTTGGCAAGCACCACTTGCATCGTTTCGGCATCGATAACGGCGGCACCGTCGATCCTGCTCTCGAATAGGGCTCTATAGTTGTGCTCGCTTTCTCGTAGTGCCTGCTCGGCCTTCTCGTGCTCCGTGATGTCTCGCAGATTGACAACAATGCCAGCGACCGCAGGATTGTCCAGGAGGTTTTGGACTACCCCATCAAGAACGCGCCACGAGCCATCCTTGTGTTGAAAGCGTGACTGTACGTGGACCGTAGTTCCTGGGTTCTCCACCAAATGGACTAATGAATCGGCTACCTCTGAAACATCTTCAGGGTGAATAAGCTCAAGGCCGCCTTTCCCTATTCGCTCTTCTGGTTTGTATCCCAGCACGCGCTCCACCGACGGGCTTTCATAGCGTAAGCTTCCATCGCTATTCAGGACGGCGATGAAGTCCGAAGAGTTCTCCGTGAGTGCTCGAAAATACTCTTCTTTGTGCCGCAGGCTATCCTCTGCCCGCTTGCGCTCGGTGATGTCCCTTGTGACCGCGATGAAGCCGGCTGGAGCGCCCGATGCATCTCTAATAACGGCAGCGCTTAGCTCGGCATCGTATTCCTTTCCATCCTTAGTCAGAAACGTGTACTCAATGTTTGTTACGCACCCTTCCTCCAATGTCCTTTTCAGGTTTTCGCTAGCCCGAGCATGGTCTTTCTTGGCAATAAACTCAAAGGCACTGTGCCCGATCAGTTCCTCCTTGCTGTCATAGCCCGGCATGCGAAGCGCGGCATCGTTCACTTGAACGATCTTCCCCTCGAGGTCAGTAACCGTAATTCCATCCGTGACTGACTCAAACATGAGACGCAGTTTCTCCTCCGATTCCCTCAGCGCCTCTTCTGCGCGTTTGCGCTCGGTCATGTCTCTCATAGTCGAAACAAAATACATGGGATTTCCCTCGGCGTCTTTAACTGCTGTCCCGGTGGCACTTATTGGAAACTCCTTTCCCCCTTTTGTGTAAACCATCATATCAATAGCTTTGGTTCCGCCCGTTTTTAGCACTTCGCTCATAAGCTTCATACCCTTTTTGGCATCTTCAGGTGTCATGGTGGGTAATTCCATAGTATGCTTATCGACAACCTCTTCTGCCTTCAGTCCAAACATTTTGGTATAAGCCGAATTGATTTGAACTACATTCCCCTCAGTGTCGAGCATTATGAATGCATCAGGCATGGCTTCCATCACCTCTGATACCCTTCTGAGAGCTGCCAGTCGCACTTCCTCCGCCTGCTTGCGCTTGGTGATATCGCTGGCTACTATCGCAAGACCATTTCCTACCTTGATCGCTTTGACGCTCAAGTGTATCTCGCCAGACTTTGGATGCCGGACGATATCTTCAGCGATTAACGGTTCGCCTGTTCTTACAACATTTAGGTACTTCTCGTATCTTCCTGTCTCTTTGATGTCAGGTACCAGATCCACTATGTTTTTTCCAACAGCATTTCTTGCGGCTTCGCTTGAAAGACCGATTAATCTTCCCGCAGCAGAATTCGCGCTTAAGATGTTGAGGTTTTCATCGAACAGGACGCAGGCGTCGAGGGATGCCTCCATAAAGGCGCTGAATCCATCCATCCACTCCATAGATACCTGAGCATTGTTCTGTTGATTTTTTGTTTGCAGTGCCCCGCTTCTTTTTACCATGTCTTGCCTCCTCACTGCCTCGTGGTGGGAATGTTGACATGCAAGACACAAAGTTCATGCATGTAGCGTTTTCTGTCAGCCTTTGCACTCACGGTTTGAGTGCGACCATCATACGCTCCAACTTGGCATCTGTCAATGAGTCCGGGCAACTGCCAGCAGTGTGCGACGGCGACGAACCTTATTACTGGAAATCGCGACAATAGGGTTCAGGTGACAAACTCGGTAGTTAGAGTTGGCCATCAGATGTGAGTGACGCCTAGTTTTGACTGCGCGGGTGGCGGGTAGGTGGGGGTGGAGCTATGTTTCTACGGTTTTATCAGAATCGTTCCACCCTCACCCTTCAAAGCCTTTTTGAACGCTTCCTCAATGTCATCTAAAGGCATTTCACATGTCAATAGAGGAGCCACATCGATTTTCCTCTCCTTGACAAGATTGAGTGCAGAGGCATAATCACCCGCCGACCAACATACAAACCCTTTTAAGGTAAGCCCTTTCAATACGATGTTGCTAAATGGTATTTCCACCCAATCAAAGCATATGGAGACGGCAACAATTGTTCCACCCTTCCTCGCTAGGGCTATTGATTGCTGCGCAGCCGAAACACTTCCTGCACACTCGAATACAATGTCTGCGCCTCTGCCGTGTGTCAGCTCAAGAATTCTGTCAACGGGATTGGCCGCATTTATGTCTATGACTTCGTCCACCGCATCTCTGGCCAACTCGATCCTGGATTGGCTTGCCTCAGTAGCATATACTGCTTTGGCGCCTAATGCCTTTGCCACGCGGGCTACAAGTTGCCCGATGGGGCCCAGTCCAAGCACTGTAACAACATCCCCATCCTTCATTTCGGATACTCTGATAGCATGTAGCGCAACCGTTGTCGGCTCAACCACGGCTGCGTGCTCATAGCTCAGCTCATCAGGGATTTTATAAGCTTGATAGTGTTTGGCCTTCGCATAGGTGCGAAAAGCTCCCTCATATTGTTGCACCCACGTATAAAATTCTTCGCAGAGTCCTATTTCTTCACCCCGCCTACACCAGAAGCACTTACCACATGAACGGTGGGGCTCGACTGCGACTCGATCTCCTATTTGCAGTCCCTTTACATCTTGGCCGATTGCAACAATGTCTCCCGAAAACTCATGCCCGATACCTAAAGTTGCTCCCCACCTGTATCTATGCAGGTCGGAGCCGCATATTCCACAACACTGAACCTTTACCAACACTTCGTCTCTATCTGGGATTGGTTCGGGGACTTCCTTAATCACCAGTTTTCGCTTGCCTTCTACCATCGCTGCTCTCATTTGATCCCCTCCTTAGGTATGCTTTCAAACCGCCTTTGCTATGCTGGATCCTACTCAGCATGAACCGTGTGGTTGCGACATTACACTACGATACGTATACTACCGCAAGAGGCCTATGTCAAGGCATGGCTGGTAGCAGCCTTCCATCTTAATAGGTGATGGAGTCACGAGTTATGGAGAATCTCCTTGACAAATATAGGCCAGCATTGTTAAAGTTAGGACGCACTTAGCGCTCCCAAGCGAAGGGGGGCAAGCAGATGACAAACACGCCACAGGCATCCTCAGACAGGAAAGGTCTTGTTGAAGTTTTCACCGGTGATGGCAGGGGTAAGACCTCAGCAGCGCTGGGTGTGATACTCCGTGCCCTTGGCCATGACTTTCGAGTTTGCATCATCCATTTTATGAAGGGCAATTACCCTTACGGTGAACAGAAGACTTTGGCTCGCCTTCCCAATGTTACTCTAGCTGTTTTTGGCAGAGAAAGCTTTGTGGACCCCCACAATGTTAAGGAAGAGGATAGGAGGGAGGCGAGAAGGGCGCTCAACGCTGCCCGGGAGGCGATGCTCAGCGGCAATTACGACTTGGTGGTGCTTGACGAGGTAAACGTAGCTTCCGCATGGGGGCTCGTGGGGCTCGACGATGTGCTCAAGCTGGTCGAGGACAAACCGGAGAATGTGGAGCTTATCCTCACGGGTCGCTATGCTGACAAAAAGCTGATAGAACTCGCTGATCTGGTAACCGAGATGGTGGCGATAAAGCACCCCTTTGACAAGGGGATAAAGGCTCGGCCCGGACTCGATTACTAGCAGAAAAGCTGGAATGAAAAACACCGTAAACGCAACTAGATCCAAACAAGGAAGGAGGGTGGACAATGATCACCATAAGTTTAATCAAGGCTGACATTGGCGGGTATGTGGGGCATTCCAGTTCCCATCCCGACATACTGGCTAAGGCTCAGGAGTGCCTGGAGAAGGCGAAGAAGGAGGGATTGCTGGTTGACTATTATGTCACCCGCTGTGGCGATGACCTCCAGCTCATCATGACCCACGAGCAGGGAGAGGAGGATGAGCGCATCCACAAACTGGCCTGGGATACGTTTGTCGAAGGCACTGAGCTTGCCAGGAAGCTGGGTCTTTACGGAGCGGGGCAGGACCTGCTTGCCGATGCCTTCTCGGGAAACGTGAAGGGAATGGGGCCTGGGGTGGCAGAGATGCAGTTCGAGGAGCGACCATCCGAGCCGGTAATCGTCTTCATGGCGGACAAGACATCGGCAGGGGCCTGGAATATGCCCCTATATAAGATGTTCGCTGACCCCTTCAACACCATCGGGCTGGTAATCGCCCCCAATATGCACGCCGGATTCTCCTTCGAGGTGCAAGACGTCAAGGAGCATAAGAAGATCATCTTCAATGCACCTGAGGAAATCTATAGCATGCTGATCTTTATTGGTGCCCCCGCCCGCTATATGGTGAAATCGGTATCTAGCCGAGAGAGCGGCAGCATCGCTGCTGTTTCCTCGACGCAGCGTCTCGCTCTCATCGCTGGCAGATATGTGGGCAAGGATGACCCGGTCTGCATTGTTCGCGCCCAAGGGGAATTTCCCGCAGTAGGTGAGGTGCTCGAACCCTTCAGCCATCCGCACCTGGTGGAGGGGTGGATGAGGGGCTCGCACCATGGCCCATTCATGCCGGTGGCTATAGACGAGTCCAATCCTTCGCGGTTCGATGGGCCCCCTAGGGTGATTGCTGCTGGCTTCCAACTGGCAGGTGGCAAGTTGGTCGGTCCCCGCGATATGTTCGACGATCCCAGCTTTGACGAGGCGCGTCACATGGCTAACATCGCTGCCGAGTATATGCGCCGTCACGGTCCTTTCGACATGCCTCATGTGATGAAGAAGCTGGAGGGAAGATTTACCGACCTTGAGTGAGCTAGCCAAGCTTCTGGTCGCCAGCAATAACCTGGGCAAACTCCGGGAGTATGCTTCACTGCTTAGCGGTCTACCCTTCGAACTCACCACCCTCGCCGGGGAGGGAATCACGGATGAGATCGAGGAGACCGGCTCAAGCATGGAGCAGAATGCGATTCAGAAGGCCACCGCATACGCTACGCTGAGCGGGCTCATCACCCTGGCCGATGACTCCGGGCTGGAGGTAGACGCCCTAAATGGTGAGCCTGGATCGCTTTCCCGCCGCTATGCCGGGGAGAATGTCTCGGATATGGAAAGGATCGACTACCTTCTGGCAAAGCTTGACGGCGTGCCCTGGGAGGCAAGAGGGGCACGCTTCAGGTGTGTCATCGCTATCGCTACCCCGGAGGGCGTGGTGGAGACCTGCCAGGGTGTGTGTGAAGGCATCGTGGCGCTCGATGCTAAAGGCGAAGGGGGCTTTGGCTATGACCCCATTTTCTATTTGCCGGAGCTGGATAAGCGAATGGCGGAGCTTACGCTTGAGGAGAAGAACAGAATAAGTCATCGGGCGAGGGCAGCGCAGAAGGCGAGGCCGATTCTGGAGCTGCTGGGGGAGCGGAAAAGATATGACTAGACTCTCTGATTCCTTTCAACGTCCCCTGAACTACCTGCGAATCTCGGTCACCGACCGCTGCAATTTGAGGTGCATCTACTGCATGCCCCCTGAAGGCATCCCCTTGATGTCTCACGAGGATATTCTCAGCTACGAGGAGATCTGTATCGTAGCTCGGGCGGCGGCGGAGTTAGGCATCGTCAAAGTCAGGCTTACCGGTGGCGAACCCCTGGTGAGAGCAAAACTGACCAACCTCTTGGCTATGTTAGCCCGAATACCGGGTATTGACGATATCTCGTTGACAACAAACGGCGTGCTTTTGCAGCGCTATGCTGACGAGCTCAGGAGCGCAGGGTTGCGCCGCGTCAATGTCAGCCTCGATTCGCTTCGCAGCGATAGGTTTCACCGAATCACTCGGGTGGGCGATCTGGGCGATGTGCTCAAGGGCATTGAAGCTGCCCGGCAGGCTGGGCTTAATCCGGTGAAGACCAATACAGTTGTTATGCGCGGCACGAACGACGATGAAGTCCTTGACTTCGCCCGGCTGACAATTGAGGGTGAGTGGCACGTAAGGTTTATCGAGTACATGCCCTTCTCCAACGGTGAAAAGGTGGATCATTTACTGGTGCCTGTGTCCGAGATAAAGCAGCGCATCGAGACCCTGGGAGAGCTGGAGCCCACGCTTGAAAGTGGAGGAGGCCCAGCCAGGTACTTTCGCTTTCCCAGAGCAAGGGGCACTATCGGCTTCATCAGCCCGGTCAGCGAGCACTTCTGCCGGGCGTGCAACAGGTTGCGTCTCACCGCGGACGGCAAACTGCGTCCCTGCCTTTTCTCGGATACGGAAATCGACCTCCGGGGGCCGCTGCGTCAGGGGGCAACCGCTGATGATATAAAGCGCTTGATCCAGGAGGCTGCATCACGCAAACCCGAGGGGCATAAATTGAGAGCAGGGATTACCTGCGAGCGGTTCATGGTGCAGATCGGAGGGTGATGGCTGAAATGATCGAGGTCTATACCGACGGCGCATGCCTGGGCAACCCTGGCCCTGGGGGATGGGCGGCGATTATCGCGAGCGATGCCGGCAGGCAGGAGATAAAAGGGCGGGAGGAAAAAACGACCAGCAATCGGATGGAGATAACGGCGGCCATTAAAGGGTTGGCTCAGACTCCACCGGGGTCTGAGGTTAGAATCGAGAGCGACAGCCAGTATCTTGTCTATACCATGACTAAGAACTGGAAGCGCAAGGCCAACCACGACCTCTGGGGCGAGCTGGATATGCTGGTGGCTGAGCGGAACGTGGACTGGATCTGGATCAGGGGACATGTTGGACATCCGGAGAACGAGCGAGCCAACATGCTGGCGAACGAGATGGCTGGCATTGTCGAAGGGCATCGCAGGCCGACCCACTTTGACCTCGAAGGCAAAGTCCGCATGGTTGACATAACAGAAAAGCCAACAAGCGAGCGGGTTGCGGTTGCCAGGGGTACGGTGACCATGAAAGCGGCGACCCTGGAGCTGATAAAGCGGGGTGAGATGAAGAAAGGGGATGTTCTTGCTGTGGCCCAGCTTGCTGGGATCATGGCGGCGAAGCAAACCCCGCAGCTTATCCCTCTTTGCCATCCGCTGCCGATTACCAGCGCTGACGTGGATCTGAAGCTGGACGAAAAGCGCTCCGCAGTGGAGATCACTGCAACAGTCAGGACCACGGCTCAGACTGGGGTTGAGATGGAGGCTCTCACTGCGGTAACGGTGGCTGCCCTCACAATCTACGACATGTGCAAGGCGGTGGATCGGGCTATGCGCATCGATCACATACGCCTTGTCAGGAAGAGTGGGGGCAGGAGCGGCGAAATTGTCCTCGAATGAATCCTGGTTTGGCACAAAACACCTCTTCTACCCCCCAGTGAGGGGAAGACAGGAGAAATAAGGCCAACCCCTACACTCTAAGCCCCAAGTCTACGCAATTTCTTCCTTTGCTCAACTGCAGTACTATCTTCTCATACCATAGTGTCTGATATGACTATTGAATACCTGGTGATGGGTATGGTAACGTCTGGATAGGATGATTGATGATAAGGTAAGCGCCATGAAGAGAAGCAGGACGCAGGCAGTGGGCTGTTAACGGGCAGAAAGGCGGTGGCTATGGGCTGGGTTTGGACCTTGGGCGGAACGTGCTTCGGATATCGAGATGGAGACAAGCTCTGGGATCATGAAGGTCACCATGTAGGCACATTCCAGGGAGATGAGGTCTATGGTCTGGATGGCCGCTACCTTGGCAAGATAAAGGATAACCTCTTAGCCATCGATCAATCACAGAAGTCGCGCTGGCGCACAGTCTTCGCGCCCCACGCGAAACGCGCTGGCAGGTTGAGAGACGGTGATTGCGCTGTATGAGCTGATGGGTGTCGGCTACAAAGACTTCCCCGCTCCCGGAGCAGCATGGCGTGGTGTCACAGAAACTCTATTCTCGGTGCCAGGTAGACAATGAGGGCGGCACCAAGCCCTAAGGTCCACAGGTTTATCAGTAGCTCGAACTTCATTTGACTTGAGGTAGCAATTAGGGGATAGAGGTTGTTCTGTATGTTGAAGGTAATGTCCATGAGGGCCAGGAACAGCAGCGAGCCTGCCGCGAGCAATGCAAACACCAAACCATAGGGCTGTTCGGTCAAAAGTCCAATAGCGCCTATGAGGGCGCAAGCTGACGTCCACAGATCGGCGGGCGTAAAGGCCCTCTCGAATTTTAGGTACCAATCCTCCTCTATGACGTGGACTCCCCCTCTAATGTAGAAATCAACCCAGTAGTAGGTCATACCAACTACGGTTACTATCAATAAGACGGATAGAGCTGTAATGGCGGGATACCTCCTTTCATCGTTTAGCATTCATCCCGGATTCCCCGTAGGAACTAGCGCGGCTATGTTAAGACCACCGCTCGCTGGCTGTCAAGGCCTCTCATAACCTCAGCGTTGCCTCTCGGCGCTTGGTTCACACTTCGGATGATTTCCCTCACAGCTCAACCTTATCCATCACAATTGGTATCATCTTCTCCCCATCGAAGTTCTCAGTGATGAAGTCTACCTTTACCCAGCTATCCTTGTTGGCAGGATCGAGGGGGTCAAGGATTGACGTGTCGGCTAAGGTTAGTTCTCCTACCTGGTATCGCTCCACAGCGGTCTTAGAGCCTAAGCATCGTATCCCGTCATACCATTCGCCCATGAAGTAGCGCCTCACCTCGGCCCTGAGCCTGTCCCCTGGATGAACTGCCGTTAACTGGGCATAGTGTGCAGAGCAGGGCAAAGTGTCCGAGTCGTAGTATTTTAGGTTAAGTTCTCCTATCGTGCGCTCAACCTCTATCTCAACCTCTCCCTCAACCTCGATATATTCAGGGCTCGGTATCTCCTGATCTGGAGCAGGGAACCATCCAACTTTAGTTGCATCATTTATAATTGGCTTGGGGAATTCCAGTCTATTGGGTAGATATAGCTTATTATTTTCTTCTACCAGTTGATATTCTTTAGGAATAGCCAAGTTAAACTGGCAATCCTCTATATTGGTTTGGTTTTTGAAATAGACGGTTATCATATCTATCCCCGAATGTATGTTGCGTCACTTGTTCCTGCTGGGTCTTCTGGCGTAGTAGCATTATTAGTAGTGCGCCAAGTATCAACAAAGGAGTTGAGTCTAGCGTAAACACCAGTTGTTACATTATTGTTGATGTGAGAATAATTCAACACAACTGTAGACATAGCATCGGCATAGACTCCTTGGCTGGCATTTGTTAGATAGTAATAGTTAAGCTTCCCATAACCCTTTGCGTAAGCCGTAACTGCCATATTCCCATTTGCATCTAGGACTACATATTTACCTACTGTAGCGGAATTAAAATTCAGGTTGATGCATCGACCATCAGTCGCTTTTACATAACCATACCAAGGCCCGAAGTCCGCCCAACTAAAATTATTTATGCCTTTATCTACATCTTCAGCTATAAAACCATTAACCGAGCAAGCCCGACAGTTGTTTACTAGGATAAACCAATCATCGCTGAAGGTAAATCGGAAACCGTTAATCGTGATATTATCCACCGAAGTCAGGACAAAACAGTTATCCCGCGCTGTCCCCCCATCTGTACCGTTATCGCTCCCACTAATCTCAGTACGGCAAATAACATACTTCCACCCTGTCGTCGCCGTCTTCGAGCCATCTGTACCAATTGAATTAGGTGCCCCCGACACATCATCAACAGTGCATAACTCATAATCCTGGACTCTACCATTAGCACCGTTTAGATCAAGGATAAGTACTCTATCCCCAACTGCCACATCAGTGAAAGCTCCTGTATCCACAATATCACCTGCCGTGGCATTGGCTTCACAATCGCCATACCAGTAATACTCGCCCTCGATTGTGACGGGCGCTATCACGTACTTAGAGTCAATAGCCACTTGCTCACGGTAGGGATTAGTTGCCGCACGACACTTGATCGTAACCGCGTGGGCTATAATATCGGGCAGGCTATCCCAAGCATCTTGAATCGTTGTAAAGGCATCGGTCCAGGAAGTACCATCCTCAGCGCCGCTAGCGTCGCCGTCGACATAGATGGTTTGTGCTGCTGTGGTGATTTTAGCTCTCTTTGCCCAATTCAACCCAGTAGCCTCCCCACTATCGGCTACCAGAGAGTAGTCATCGGTCCCTACGGCTAGCTCGGCAGGGGTAGAAGCCGCCGAAGCTGCTACAATGCTACCCTTTGCTGTCAATAGACTCTTGTTTAATGTGTCAGCAGGATCGCCGCTTAGACCCTCTATATAAAGCTCATCCTCTCCACCAAGCTCGTGCCTGCTGTAATGGGCTGACACATTAACGCCGTCAACCTCTGAATCCTTTAATAAAACTCCCTCAACCGTCACACCAGCATTGTTGATTATCTCTTTTATAATGCTTATATAAAGGGTTCCAGCTGCCGCATCGAGTTTCAAGGTCTCCGCAGGTGACGCCGTACCAATAATATTTCCAGACAAATATAGGTCTCTCCATCTTTTCTGCAAGACCCCTGCTCCTGGCTGCCCTAAATCATATGTATCATCCTCAAGGGGAATCCAGCCTACAGACCGTATTCCGACCACATCCATAGGGGTGACATTGAATATAATAGAACCATTATGTAGTAGGTGGAAGTAATATAATCCTTGAAGGTTGAAGTCATAACCCCCTCCAGCCGCATTGATATGAGTAACGTTAAGAGTGCCCACGTTGTTGAGGTTATAGTTTTGTGCATCGAGGTTTCCACCCAACTGGGGTGTAGTATCCTCCACCACGTTCTCAAACTGAGCATGGTGGTCTGAGGCTCCGACCCCATCTAGGTCGGCGTGGTCAGCTACTGCCGCTTTTACCCAATTTGTCCCGTTATCCCGATAGAGAATATGCTCATCCGTAGTCCAGAAAAACCTTCCATCAACGCCGGCAGCAGGGCGATTCGCCAGTGTGTCAGCAAGGAGTGGATATGCTCTAGGGTCAAGTGCTGAATCTATCTCATCACTAGCCCCATCGGTGTGAGTGTTTTCATGCGCCCCCGGAGCTGGCGGCTCTTGAGGCACGCCCCATAGCCCCACCAAGATACAGTCATCCGGATTGCTTGGATCAAGCGATAGAAGCACTACTGAGCGACCAGCAACCATATCAGCTCTATTAAGTGCAGCGGATACCGTCACGTTATCAAGCCACACGCTCAGACTACCAATGACCTGAACGCTTGCCTTGTACGTGTCGCCGTCGAAGGCTTTGAGTATGCCTTTTCGAATCATCACACCGTCCCTAGAATGGCAGTTAAGGAGTAGATGCCTTTAGCTGGCACATAATGGTGGTTAAGACCTAAAATCCTTCGCTTTGCCGAGTTTAGCCCCGCACGTGAATCTGTGATTTCGACCACGTCATATAACTCTTGCCCGCAGTTTAGTGGGACTATGATATGCCCTGAAATGGCTCTGATAGCCGCCTCCCTGAGCATGGCATCGCCTCTTTGATGAGCCTTAGCTGTCGTATCAAGGTTTGTGTCGTGCGCTTGAGCAAGTTTATCCCAGACCAGCTCAACCTCATCCCAGTCCCAATCCTCGGTGAATACGCCATACCCAAAGGCTTGCGCTCGATTAACCTGCTTCATATATTGCCTGTAGCTCCCTTCGTGGATTGCGTGGTCTGTGCCATACGTGTAATCCGTGCTATCTGAGGTTTGCGGATGTTTAAGGTACCCGTAGTGCCCCCTGAAGAACGAGACATCCTCAACCATTGCCAAAAGCCTTAGCACTGTCGTCTTGCCGCTTTCTCTGGGATAGATGGTGAATGTTGGATACTGGGCGGTAATCGCCGAACTGCTGCCGAAGGATGAGAACTCAAGTCCCGCCCGGGCAAAGATGAAGTTCAGCAGTTGGAATATGTTTTTATCCCCAGATGCCCATGAGAATTGTCGCCTAGCCCTCCACTCTTCAAGTAATCCCCAACCATCCACAGCATGAAGAATGAACTCAGCATGACCACCGTGTGATGTGTATTCCCATCCTGTTATCCAGTGCGCAAGCCCCGTTGAGTGTTCAGGCGATGACCCCGCCGTCGTGTGATACCCTGGTGAAAATTTGATCTCTGAGCCAAGCTTTATTGCTTCGTAGGTATCACCCGACTGGCCAATATTGGCAAATCGGCCATCATCGTTTCTGAGGACTATGGTAATACGTCCTGACGTTTCATTGGTCTCGGCTTCTATTTGGAGGACGCTATCGGTGATCTCAACACTCCCCGCTGATACCGAAGATCGCCACACCCCATCTGGCCGTGTCAACCAAATGTGGGGGCTCTTATGGCACATGGCCAGGCCGTAGTCGCTGGATAGGTTGAAGGGGACGGGCTCGCGCCACAGGTTGTCGATGAAGTCGGCGGTTGCTAGGCTGTGTGTCCAGTAAGGGCGGTTATAGGACTCGTTTCCCGAGTAGGCCTCGACGAAGAAGGCCCTGAAGACGTCGGGCATATCAAGGGTGGGAAACTTGAAGGCGATATCGCTGTCTGTCTCTGCGATCGTGAGTTCCTTTAATGATGACCAGTTCCCCACGGCTGCGGAGTAGCCATCCCCTAGGACACAGGTACAGACGATGGGCCTTAGGTTAGCGGCTTGTTCGCCTGTGACTCCGATGCTCCAGTCGCCCATGTAGGTAACTGCGACGCCGGTGATGGAATCCATCGAGTTTGTCCAGGCTGTCGCAGCTTCCCAGGTATTGTCCTGCTCAAAATCAAAATCGTGAATCCTTACATCCCGTAACTGGTCAACCGGCTTCAGCCGAACCCTGGCCCTGGTTACCGTTTGGCTCGGTGTTACAGCGTGTTCTGTATACGCACCCATTGCGGCGTTGCCCTCGTAGACATCATGCCAAGCATCACCATAATAAACATCTATATCGATCTGCGCCCCAGCTCCAACGTTAGAGGCATAATAGCGAACCTTAGAGCAAAGCAATGCAGCATGGGTAAACTCAATGAAAGAAGACCACGTATCCTTTGATACATTTGCATCATAGCCAAATGTACCTGTGTCATCATCGTAGGTTTGCACCTCGTTATACCAGTGCCCATCAGGGTCATTGTGCCCCGTTGGGCTTACCCATGTGGCAGCAGCGGTAGCATCATAGCGGCGGCGATTGATATTTGTGCCATCCCAATAAAGGACTATCGCTTCATTGGCATTCTTGAAACAGGCAGCCAGGCGGAATTCCGCTGTTCCATCGATCTCTCCCATATTCAGCCAGCTACCAAAACTTGCCCCGTTGTCAGTACTCACAGATAGGTACCAAATTCCATCCGTGCCGATTCTCCATGCATGAACATTTGCTGCATAGGAACATAGCGCCACTGCATATGCCGTTACCCCCCAATCCGTCCACTGAGAGTAATCAGAGTTCTCGTCAGGGCTCGTAACCCGCTGGTGATAGAGTTCGTTTGTACTAGGGTCAACACGAAGCCTTATCAGCGAGCCGTCGCCGGGCATGCAGCAAGCGTGGAATGAATCACTCTCGCTGCCTTCGTAGAGCCGAGTCCATGATAGGCGCGTGATCCCGCCTATCTTATCAAACACCTCGACCTTAGGATGAGGACGGGCTGAGCCGGACTTTTGCGCTGCAGTTAGGGTGGATGACAATGTCCTCATTTAGCGTTCTGGGGCACGCATGCCGTGTCCCTACCTCCTTACCAGAAGACGTGGCCCAGGATAATGCCGAGCGCCTGGGCTATGAGCAGCCATAGAAGGGGATGCTTGCGCTGGCTGTCTCGGATTATGTAAGTCCAGGGACGGCCTCCTATTCTCAACCACAGGGCTCTATATAGTCGTTCGAACATTGGCTGCCATTGCCTCGCCCCTACGGGCCGGTAACGATTGATTTGGAGACCGGCGTCGTGGCAGGCGTATAGAGTTGCCTTATTCTGACCTTATTGGTGCGCCCCAGGCGCCTAAGTTCCTTGCGAAATCGAGCGAGTAGCTCGCTGCCTTGCTTTTGGTATGTTTTGGCGGTGTCAGCTCCACCAACGTTGACTCGGTTAATAGCGTAGTTGGCCCACTCCAGCAGGGCGTAGGCGGCTGCTCCTAGCGCAACCAGGTCTTCGTGCTGCGTGGATATGGTGGAGCTGGAGGCGTCCAGGGTGTGGAGCTTGCCGTAGTAGATCCGCACGTCGCTGCCGTCTGGCACAATATCTGAGAGGATGGTAAGGGTGTCTTGCCAGAGGGCGAATCGCTGATACGTTGGTGGATAGCTGCCGATGGGATACTCCACGGCCTCGATCATCACTCTGTTGGAGAGTTGGGAAATGTCGACATCACGGCTGCTGGCGGTGGTAGCGATATCTGCCTTATCCTCTACGGGCAGCGCGTGGGAGAATTGGCTGACAGCGTGGGCGATATGGCGGTCGAGCTCGTCATCTGTCCAGCGATAGTTAGTGGCGTCCTCGTCGTGGAGGTCTCTTCGAACGATTGTTCGCATTTCTGATAGGTTCATGATGGCTCCTTTCCACTGCCATAGAGCGGCAACGCTACAGCCCCGCTGCTCTCAGCTTCCTGACGGGGCAGCGGGGGAGTGGGGGGGGTCCCTTCCCTTCACTAGCCCCCACTGCCATATTCTGTATGAACGCTCATGGCTCAGGGAGCACGAGCGCTACTCTAAGGCTCTAGTCACGGACGCCGATGAGCCTGGCGAGCTTCAGGCTGTTGAATAGGGCAAGTGAGCAATACCACTTCACCCGGGTCCTGGTGGCGTCCTTGCTCTCCAGACTGCCGACTCTCTCCACCTGCAATGCACCGGGGCTGGTCAGTCCGCACACTGCGCCTTCGCCAAGCTGCAGCGCGTAGATCGTTGAGCAGTCGGTAGAGCTGCCCACCGTCTGTGCATCGGAGATCCAGTCGTTTACGCCGATGGGGATGCCGTCATAGAGGCTGACGAAGTTGCCGAACTGGTCCTGCGTCATCTCTATCGAGCCAAGGTTCCGCTGGAGGGATGTTAGCTTGCGCCGGCTGCGCTTACTCATCAGGAGCATGTTGGGCTTGCCGCCTTTGATCAGGTCGATGAGCTCATCCAGCTTGGTCAGCGTAAGCGTCC
>SMTZ1_10005861_pt1 | contig 18566 bp, 14 predicted proteins | sample DeeMarSWOR136_30_FD_25667 | JGI IMG/M metagenome (IMG submission 25667)
ACCCTTTAGCTGTCTTATCAGTAAATCTTGAAACAGCAACACGTGCTTTGGGACCATCGTAAGCCTCTTGCTGTGCCTGTTGAATACCAGGACCCCCACCACTTGTAACCTTTGCCTGTGGCTCCAAGAGGCTCGCACATCCAAATAAAACCAAAGAGCACATATTCCATACAATTAAATTTATTGTGATAATTTTTTTTACCATGATATTCCTCCATAATTAATTGATAAATTAGATGAAATTAATACTATTATAATCATTTTTTGTCAATTGAAAAATTTTGGGTAACCCCCTTAGTAAATTTGGACGAGGCTTTACATACCGCCCAAACTTTCTTGGGGTTAGCTTTACACCAAATCTCCAATATTAAAAAGTATTGTAAAGATTTTTGATAATTTACCGAAATAAAGGAGATAAAAGAACATTCTGTAGAGGAGGAATGAGATATGGATAAATTAAAAACATATATTTTTAATCATTTTGAACAGATTATAGTTCTTGCCATATTAGTTTCGATCTTATTTATCCATTACTTTGTACATCACAAGATGGCTTTTCTGAATTTCTATTATCTGCCTGTTCTGCTTGCTGGTTCCTTCCTTGGTCGTAGAATAGCTGTTCTAGCGAGCTTATTTTGCATACTTCTGGTAGTCATTTTCTTCATAACTATTTCCCAGTTCTTTACTGAGGTTGAAGGAGATTTCAATGTAGAAACAAGTCTTATCCTGTGGAGTTCATTTCTCATGTTAACGAGCTATGTTACTGGCACCTTATTCACGCATAAGGAGCAAAGCGTTCGTGATCTCCGAAATGCCTATATAGGGGTTTTGGAGATCCTTTCTAAATATCTGGAATCTACTGATCGTTATACCAAAGGCCATTCCATTAGGGTTGCTAGTCTTGCCACTGAGATTGCTATTGCAATGGAACTTCCCCGGACGGAAGTTGAAAATGTTAAGGCTGCTGCTCTCTTGCATGACATAGGAAAAGTTGACGTCAGCATGGACCTTATTAGAAAAGCCTCCACCTTGAGTGAAGAGGAGAAGAAGAAAGTCGATACCCATTCGGAAAAAGGAGCAAAGATTTTAAATAGCGTGGGAAATGTGCTTAAGGAAGCTGTTCCCATAGTTCTGTCTCATCATAAATGGTATAAGGAATTAAATAGTGATACATCACTATCAAGTAAGGCTAAGATTGGGGCATGCATTATAGCTGTGGCTGATACCTATGACGCTATTACGACTGATAGACCCTACCGCGCAGGAAAACCTCCATCAAGGGCTTTAGAAGAAATTAAGAAGGAGTCCGGAAAACAATTTCACCCAGATGTTGTAGAAGCTTTTAAGAGAATCTTTGAGACTAAGGTATATGAATTTGAAAATAGTGCTATCCCTTTTAATATTTGAAGAGAATGAAGTATTCATGGAAAATTTTGATAATAGTGGAAAAGGAGAAGTAGAAAGGAGAAAGCATCAACGATATACTATCCCTGCTGCAGTTATATGCAAGTTTTTTAATAAGGATTTAGAAGGTAACAATAGCTTTCAGGGATTTATTCAGGATATTTCTTTTGGTGGTGTGAATTTAAATAGTCTTCTCCTAATAATTGTGATCGCTAGAAACTATTCCGATATATTCTATAGTAAAAATTATTATGGACCAAGGAAAAGTTAAACAGTTAATATCCAGCAAGATCAACCATCTTCCCACTTTACCAGGGATGATCCAGAAAGTAGTCTCGTTAGTTCAGAATGAGAGAACCTCAGCAAGGGATTTGGGCAATTTAATCTCTTATGATCAAGCAATTTCTTCTCGATTGTTAAAAATAGCTAACTCAGCCTACTATGGGTTTTCAAGAGAGGTATCAACCACTCAGCATGCTATAGTTGTTTTAGGATTTGAGGAGGTTAAAAGTTTATCATTAGGTATTACTGTATTTGATGCCATGAAAGCAACAAGCAATGAATCCCCCCTCATACGAGATGAGTTTTGGAAACACTCTGTGGGTTGTTCACTTGCTGCGAGAATTATTTGCAAAAAGTTGGTGGGGTTCAACGCAGAGATAGCCTTCACTGCTTCTCTCCTTCATGATATAGGCAAGTTGATTTTGGATAATTTTTTCTCTAGAGAATATAAAATGGTACTCGAAAAAGCACAAGGGGAGGGAGTGAGTCTTTTTGAAGTTGAGGAAGAGTTATTGGGTTTTACTCATGCAGATGCGGGTATGTGGTTATGCAATAGATGGAAGTTGCCTCCGTCTCTCGCTTCATCTATTGGATATCATCATCAGGTGGATAAGGTAGATCAGAAATATATTCCTATAACTTCAATCGTACATCTTGCTAATATTATTTGTAAGAAAGCTAATATTGGTATCAGTGGAAATAAAATCATTCCCCCCTTTCACACTGTAGCGAGGGAGGAGCTTTGTGTTGAAGAAGATCAGATAGATCATATGATAAACGAACTCCACAATGAGGAAGAAAAAGTTCATGCATTCATAAGTTCAATTCAATAGGTATGATGAAATTATGAGTCGGAAAAGACAAATTCAAAATGGATATAAAAAACTGAAGGAGGAGCGTGACCTATACGTAAGGCATTTGAAAGAAGCCAATCTCCGGTTTGAAGGGAAAGTGAATGAACTCTCTCTCCTGAGGAGGATAGGAGATATCATTAAATATACATTTGACCTTGAGTCATTTTGCAGGAAGCTGACTGATATTATTCTAGAAGAAACCAATGCCGAAAACTGTTCTCTTATGCTTAAGGAGAAAGGCTCAAACAGCTTAGTTCTCAAGGTAGCCAGGGGAATCAACAATGATGAAGCCTCTTTCTTTGAAGATTTAAACGATTCAAATGTTATCTTCTCTGTAGGGGAAGGAATTGCTGGGAAGGTAGCCTTTGAGGGTAAACCAATGCTCGTTGATAATGTAAAAAATGATGAACATTTCGATCAAAATAGAAAAAGCAATCTTCCAATAGTGTCGCTCCTATGTTGCCCTCTTGTTTTGCAAGAGCAGGTCCTAGGGGTAATCAATCTTAGTAATTCTCAACCTCATGCGTTTAATGATGAAGATATGAGGGTGATGTCTATATTCTCTGCTTTTGCAACTTCTATCCTTAACAATGCTCTCTCTTACATAGAGGTAAAAGAATCGGAAGAGAAATTCAGAGCAATTTTTGAAGGCACAAGGGATACAATATTAATCATAGAACCTCTATCGAAAAAGATAATTGATTGCAATAAGCAGGCAGAAGAGTGGTTGAAATATACAAAGAAAGAATTACTTCATATGAGTCATATTCTTGAGATACTTGCGCCAGAGCATAATAACTGGGTAATACAGCATTTTGATGAAGTTATAAAAAAAGTTAGAAAGGAAAGTACTTATGAAATACCATTTTTAGGTAAAGATGGTAGAGCAAGACTAGGAGAGATTAAACTATCAGCCATTAGATATCATGGAAGAAGTCTACTTCAATTAGTCATAAGAGATATTACTGAAAGAAAAGAGATGGAGGAAAAATTTATCCAAACCGAAAAATTCAGAGCTTTGGGAGAATTAGCTGGAGGGGTAGCTCATGATTTTAATAATATATTAGCTGCCATCTTAGGAAGGGTTCAATTGTTAAGCAAAAGTTTAGGTAACCTTCCAACTAGACAGTGGAAGGAATCCATGCTTAACCTGAGACATGGGCTTGAGATTATTGAAAAGGCCACTCTAGACGGAGAAAAGATATTGCACAGATTACAAGGGTTTTATCGTGTCAGGAGAGATGATAAAAACTTTTCTCACATTGACTTAAATGAAGTTGTAAATCATGTCTTGGAGTTTACCAGAGTGAAGTGGAAAGACGGAGCTGAATTAAAAGGGATAAAGTACAAAATTCAGAAGAGGCTTTCTCCCATCCCTTGTATAAAAGGGTGTAGTACGGAGCTGAGGGAGGTGATGGTCAACCTCATCAATAACGCCCTTGATGCTATGCCTAAAGGGGGAGAGCTCAGAATAGAAACATTGAGGGAGGATAACTATGTCAAAATTATCTTACAAGATAATGGCATAGGTATCCCCAAATCTATCAAAAATAAGGTTTTTGATCCCTTCTTTACCACAAAAGGCCAGCAGTCAAGTGGATTGGGTCTTAGCGTCTCTTACGGGATTATCAAACGCCACAGGGGAGAAATTATTATAGATAGTGTGAAAGCAAAAGGAACTATCTTTACCATCAAAATTCCTCTCTCAGAGGAAGAGGAGAGGAGAGAGAAGAAAGAGAAGAAAGAGAAGAAAAAACCCAGTTCAATGGAATCGAAAAATGCAAACATATTGATTATTGAAGATGAGGAAAAAGTACGGAGTACCCTTTTTGATATTTTGACCTCTCATGGACATAGGGTTTCAGCAGCATCACAGGGGAGTGAAGGGATAGAACTTTTCAAACATAATGATTTTGATATAGTTTTCACTGATCTAGGTATGCCAGGGATATCTGGTTGGCAGGTGGCTCAGAAAATAAAAAAGATCAATCCACAAGTTCCTGTAGCTGTAATTACTGGGTGGCAAATTCAAATGGATGAATCCATGGTGAGGAAACGTGGGGTAGATGTCATTGTCGATAAGCCTTTTAAAATAGAACAGATCTTAAACCTCGTTCAGAAAGGGGTAGAAATTAAGGGTAGGTTTAAAGCGATATGAAAAGAAGACTTATATTATTGACTGGGTTAATATAAAAAATTAAAGTTTACGTAGGAAGCAGTTAAAAAAGGGCAGTTGAGTATTAAAATGCCCTTTTTTCTTTATCTTTCTGGTCGGGACGGCCGGATTCGAACCGGCGACTACCTGAATCCCATTTCTTCAAAGTTAAAATTCTAACTTATCGAAGGCTCACCGCTTTTCCTGGTTTTGCTTAATTTTTAATGTGTTAGTATTCTCCATTATTGAAGCTCAAATTCATTACCAACTATTATTTTCTCCCAGAAGTATCCCAAAAGTGACACAGGAAAATTTCAAGTTATGAGTATTCTCCACTCCATAACGCTTCAAGAAAATTTTTATAAGGAAGGATTGTGATATAGTCTAATTTTCTCATCCGTGTCTCTAGACTAACACAGAGATACCTTTTAAAACATTTTTCATCTGCAAGAACCTTGAGTGATTTCACATCCTGAGTTGATACATTGTCTTTAGCTTTAACCTCCACCGCAGTTTGTTCACCTATAATAAAATCTACTTCAAACCCTGAAGTTGTCCTCCAGTAGGAGAGAGGTACTCCTGACACATAGTCACTATAGCTCATGAGTTCATGCATTATATATGTCTCGAGTGCCTCACCAAATTCCGGGGTGCCCGGCTTAAATCTTCGCCCCTGGAGTTCACCAACAACTCCGACATCAAAAAAATAGTATTTTGAAGAGGCAAGTGGTTTTCTTTTTTTTGATTTTCGCCACGCTGGGAGTTCATACAAAATGAGCGTGTCTTTGAGAACCTCAAAATATTCATACACTGTGGTACGCGCTACCTGAGCGTCATTTGCAACATTAGTAAAATTTACAATGGTACCATTACAATGGGCAGCAACTTTCAGAAAACGGCTAAAGGCAGGAATATTTCTGGCTAGTCCCTCAGCAACAATTTCCTGTTGTAGATAAAGACCTACATAGGCCTTCAAATCAGCGTCAGGGTCATCCGAAAAATAAATCGAGGGGAGGAGTCCCCTCCCTATAGCACGCCGCAGGTCAAACAAATTCCCCAATTCCTTGTATACAAAAGGGTGCAGATATTTTGTTCGCGCTCGTCCCCCGAGCAGGTTTATACCGCCACGCCGAAGCTTCCGTGCGCTGGAACCCGTTAGTAGAAATCGAATCCTATATGCCTCAATGAGCCGATGGACTTCATTTAATAAATCAGGCAGGCGTTGAATTTCATCGATCACAGCTATCCGATCCTGTGGGGTAATCTCTTGAGCAATGCGTCCTGGATTCTGGTTGAGTGCCAAATAAATCGAAGTATCAAGGAGATCATACACGCGTACATCTTTGAATGAATGGTGTAAAAGAAAGGTCTTACCCGTCTGGCGAGGTCCCAGAAGGAAGTATGACTTCTTTTCAAGAAGGGCAGGCAAATCTAAAATTCTCTCAACCCAGTCTACGGTACAAGTTGTCTGTTTGTTTGATCCTTTCATCGTCATTTATCATACTAAATGACGATAATTATGTCAATAATTTTTTTACCCTTTTTACCTTAATTCTTTAAATTCTCCATCAGCCATCATCTTACCCTGATTTCTCTACCTCTACCGTCTGGGAAGTAAACTACCACCCGTGAAACGGGTGGCTTTGTTTTACTGCGAAGCGCGGGGTTTTCAAAGCAAACAATGAAGCCAAAAAAATCAATCTGTTTATCTAGCATACTCCAGTGAAAAATTATTATCCTCTTTATTAACCATCATCTTCACCTGAAAGTATCCCAAAAGTGACACAGAAAAAAATAAGTGATTAGGCGATAATTATCTAACCACTTATTTTTAAGATGTTTTTCTGGTCGGGACGGCCGGATTCGAACCGGCGACCACCTGAACCCCATTCAGGTACGCTAAACCAGACTGCGCCACGTCCCGATATTTTTATTTTTAATACTTTTTGGATTCTCTGTCAAGTAGTCATTCTTAACTTTCACCCACAGATAACCACGAAGCTTACGAAGGACTTGAAACCACAAAGATCATGAAAATATGAAAAAAATTTCCCCTTTATTTTTCTCCTTTTAAAAAAGTTAATAGACAATTAATTTATGCCGATATGTATGGTACACCTTTTTTATGAAATTTTGTAGTATACTATGAAAAATTTAGCTATATTAAGTAAAAAACATTAAAAAGGTGGTACCATGAATATTACATCATTTACTGTACTTCCTGATACACCTGTGGCACTTAATCCCTTAAAGGAGATTGCCTATAATATGTGGTATAGCTGGAATTGGGAGGCGGTAGAGCTTTTTATTAGACTTGATCCAGAGTACTGGGAGAAATCGTACCAAAGTCCTATTAATATGCTTGGCATGTTGCCTCTTAAAAGGTTAGAGGAGGTAGCGCAAGATCGAGACTTTATTGCCCACATGAATCGTGTGTATGAGAGTTTTCAAAGTTACCTGAAAGAAAAACCATGGTTTGAAAAAAAGTTTGAAGTAAAAAAGAAACCCTTTATAGCTTACTTTTCTTGCGAATATGGCATTGATGAAAGTCTGCCCCTCTATTCGGGAGGGCTCGGTATCCTGGCGGGTGACCATATGAAATCGGTAAGTGACCTTGGTGTTCCACTCATGGGAGTTGGTTTGCTTTATAGGCAGGGATATTTTAAACAGTATCTCAATGCAGATGGTTGGCAGATGGAGTCTTATCCTGAAAATAACCGTCATAGGATGCCACTCACATTAGAAAGAGATAGAGATGGTAATCCTATATTAATTGACTTATCTGACGTGAATATTCCAGCTAATGTTCAGATCTGGCGAGTAGAGGTTGGACGCACCCCACTTTATCTTCTTGATACCAATATTTCCTCTAATCCACCGGAACATCGACTAACTACTATGCAGCTTTATGGTGGGGATAGGGATATGCGCATAAGACAAGAGATCCTTTTAGGTATAGGTGGTTTAAGGGCCTTATATGCTCTGGGCTTAACACCGACGGTGTGTCATATTAATGAGGGGCATGCAGCCTTTCTGATGTTGGAAAGGTTAATCTTTCATATGCAAAAAGAAGACCTTTCTCTTCAAGAGGCATTCGAGGTTTGTTGGGCGAGTAACATATTTACTACTCATACTCCGGTACCTGCTGGCAATGAACGCTTCGATCCACAGCTGATGCAAAGGTATCTCGGTGGCTATGTTGAAAAAATAGGCTTTAGCTGGAATGAATTTTTGTCCCTAGGACGTGAAGATCCGAATAACCAGGGGGAGGATTTTTGTATGACAATCCTCGCACTCAAATTGGCTGCTCACAGCAATGGGGTGTCCAAACTACATGGGGAGGTTACCAGAAAGATGTGGCAGAATCTTTGGCCTCAACTGCCTGAAGATGATGTTCCAATAACTTCGATTGCCAATGGAATTCACACCAGGAGTTGGGTAAGTCATGAGCACGCCGCACTTTATCAGAAATATCTTGGCTCGGCATTTATTGATGAACCGATGAATTCCGAGATGTGGAAGAGGGTTGATGATATTCCTGATGCAGAACTCTGGAAGCTGAGAGAAATGCGTCGAGAGAAACTCATTACCTTTGTCAGAAAGAGGTTGCGGATGCAGTTTACACGCAGAATGTTGTCACCTTCTGAGATTAATCTCGCTGATGAGGTGCTTAATCCGAAAGCACTCACCATTGGATTTGCGAGAAGATTTGCCGCCTATAAAAGGGCACATTTACTCTTGCGTGAGCCGGAAAGGCTGGCTAAAATGCTGCTTAGTGCAGAATACCCTGTTCAGCTCATCATTGCAGGAAAAGCCCATCCAGCTGATAATCTGGGTAAAGAGTTGATTAAACAGATTATTCACTTTATTCGAGATGAACGCTTCAGGTATAAGATTGTGTTTCTGGAAGATTATGATATTAATGTTGCTAGATATATGGTTCAGGGGGTGGATGTCTGGCTTAACACACCACGAAGACCTATGGAGGCATCAGGTACCTCTGGAATGAAGGCAGCTGCCAATGGGGCACTAAACCTATCTGTGTTGGACGGATGGTGGCCTGAAGGCTGTTCAGATGAAACGGGATGGGCTATAGGTCGGGGTGAAGAATATGATGACCATAACTACCAGGATGCGGTTGAGGGACATCTGCTCTATGATACCCTGGAAAGAGAAGTAATTCCACTTTTCTATAAACGTGATGCAGATGGAATCCCCAGGGAATGGATAAAATACATGAAAACTACAATTAAGAGATTAGGTTTTGCTTTTAGCTCTCATCGGATGGTTACTGAATATACGGAAAGATTCTATTTTAAGGCTGATAGCGATTTTAGGGAATTGAGTGCAAAAAAATATACTCTCGCAAAAGAGATGGCTAAATGGCGTAAAAGGGTTGAGAAAAATTGGAGCAGAATCAAGGTTATCAGTGTAAAAGCGGAACTTGGCGATGAGATCCTGCGTGCAGGTGATGAGATACCAGTAGTTGCTGAGATAGAACTTGGCAATCTTAAACCAGACGATGTTGCCGTTGAGCTCTACCATGGACAGATCAATGATCAGGAGGTAATCGTAAATGCACATAGTGAGCAAATGGAAGTGCACGAATCATCAAACGCTTCCCATTTATACAAGGGTAGAATAGTCTGCCAATATGCAGGTCGTTATGGTTTTGCTCTTCGTGTTGTTCCAGGCCACCGGGCACTTTCTCATCACCTCTTGCCCGGGCTCATCGTGTGGGCTTAAGACAAATATTAATTCTTGGAGGAATAGCATGGAAAATAAGAAGATTGAAAAGATTGGTGTTTTAACTGCGGGCGGTGATTGTCCTGGTTTGAATGCAGTGATCAGAGCAGTAGTGAAAACAGCTATTGTTGAATATGGCTGGAAGGTCATAGGTATAAGGGACGGCTATGAAGGCTTGATTTTAAAAGGTAAAACACAACCCCTTTTATATGATCATGTCAAGGGTATACTTTCGTGGGGTGGTACTATTCTGGGAACATCTAATCGCGCAAATCCCTTTGCGTACACAATCAAACAGGGAGGAAAGGTAATAACCGAAGACCGGTCTTCTATCGTATTAGAGAGGATAAAAGAGTTAGAAATTGACGCTTTGATTGTCATCGGTGGAGATGGCACCTTGAGCATTGGTAAACAACTATATGAGTTAGGAGTTCCTTTGGTAGGTGTTCCCAAGACCATCGATAATGATCTCTCAGCTACGGATATCACCTTTGGTTTTGATACTGCTCTTAATACCGCAACTGAAGCCATTGACAAGATTCGTACCACCGCAGAGAGCCATCATCGTGTGATGATTGTTGAGGTAATGGGTCGCTATGCCGGGTGGATTGCCCTGCAGGCAGGGTTAGCAAGTGGAGCAGATATCATTCTTATTCCTGAAATTCCTTTCAATCTGGATAAGATCTGTGAGGTTATCAATGAACGTGTACAGTGTGGGAGAACCTCTAGCATCATTGTAGTGGCGGAAGGAGCAAAACCTGAGGGAGGCAATGTAGTGGTAAAGATGATAGTAGATGAAAGCACAGATGCCATCAGGCTGGGAGGAATAGGAGATCAAATAGCTGCTGCCATAAGAGATAAAGTACATCTGGAAACCCGAGTCACTGTTTTGGGTCATATTCAGCGGGGTGGAAGTCCAAGTTCTTTTGATCGCATACTCTCCACCCGATTTGGGGTAGCAGCGGTTGAACTGCTAGCAGAGGGAAAATTTGGCAGAATGGTGTGCCTAAAATCTCCGAATATAGATTCAGTTCCTTTATCGGAAGCAGTCCAAAAACTAAAAACAGTAGACCCCCAGGGAGAACTTGTGCATATCGCCAGATCCATCGGTGTGAGTTTTGGGGATTAAGATCAGGGTAAATATTCACCGCAGAGACCACAGTGGGCGCAGAGATAACTAAAGAAGAAAGCCTTAACAGGTTAACAGAAACAATTATTGCTGTGCCTAATACTGTTCGCTAATAATTGAGACCAGGACTTATTGGATTTTTCTTATGAAGCGTGCGTGGTATATGATTTTGCAAAAATAGGTTTGTAAATTCCCTGATTATCCGCGCACGCTGTGTTCTTTGCGGGAAAAAATGATAAAACTAAATAGTTACAGATCAGGTTTTTTTCTAGAGAAAAAGACTTGGTATCCCAGCCCCAAAATTAAGAGAAGTATCTCGCTTGCTACTATCAAATGCTGGTATTCATGCAAGGGAAGGTGAAGGAAGCGAAAGAAGCCACCTATAGCAAGCATAGCTCCCCAGCAGGATGTGCTCGCCATGATAAAATAGCGTAGAAAGAAGAGAGCACAGATACCAGAGACGATAGCGATAGGAATGATCCACACACTCTGACCTAAGAAGAATACCCCCACAATACTCCCGAGAAAGATTCCTACCAAGAACCCTGCAAGTTTAATGAGGAATAGAAAACCATATCCTCCTAATAAACCAATGATGAGGGAACCAACAATTCCTCCCCAGGGTTTGTAAAAAATATCTCCTATCCCTAAGCCAATGGTTGCACCAATGGTAAAACCGAAGATAAAGACAGAGAATCGGAAAATCTTAAACCCAAAGAAACAAAGGGCAATGCCAACGATTAAGGCAACGAACCATGTTTCAAAAAGAGCACTGTTGAATTGCTCAAAAATGTTTGTCAAACGTTCCAATAATAACTCAAAGTCTTTTATCATCATCTCAGTAAAATAAGGTTCTGGAAGCAGCGATCAGGGGCCAGGGTACATTAATCCATAAACCCTGATCCCTAAACCCTGCACCCTATGTTTTTATTGCATTCTCGCAGGCTTACTTTTAGTCCATTTGATTAGTTCTTCGGCAGTAAAGGTATTGAGGATATTCCTTGGTTCCAACCACCCCCTGCGAGCAACCATAACCCCAAGTTCCATCATCCACATCTGATCCAGATGATGGGCATCGGTGCCAATGGTCAGCAAGACTCCCTTCTGTTTAGCCTTAATACAGTTGATGTCATCAAGATCCAATCGTTCTGTGTATGCGTTAATTTCAAGTGCTGTTCCCGTCCTCACTGCTGTCTCTATTACTTGATCGATATCTACCTCATAGGGTTCGCGTTCTCCCAATAAGCGTCCAGTAGGATGAGCTATTATATGGAGGTAAGGGTTTTTCATGGCAGTAGTAATTCTTTTAGTAATCTGCTCTCTGCTTTGTTTGAAACCGGTATGGATTGCCCCTATTACCAGATCGAGCTGCTTGAGGAGGGTGTCTGGATAGTCGAGCGTTCCATCGTTTTTGATATCTACCTCAGTGCCCACGAGTATTCTTATACCAGAGAGCTTTCTGTTTATTTTTTTTACCTCCGCTATTTCTTCCTTTAACCGCCCTTGAGAGAGCCCTTTAGCAATCTTTAGAGATTGAGAGTGGTCAGTTATGGCTATGTATTGATACCCCAGTTCTTTTGCTTTTAGTGCAATCTCTTCTAAAGGATGAGCACCATCGCTATAATTGGAGTGGACATGAAGGTCTCCTTTGATATCAGAGGGTTTAAGGAGAGAAGGGAGAGTGTGATTGAGCGCAGCTTCTATCTCACCACGATCTTCACGGAGTTCAGGGGGTATCCAATCCATATGTAATGTGGTATATATATCTTTTTCTCTTGCCCCACCTATCTTTTTTACGCCAGAGAATACTCCATACTCGTTAATTTTTAAATGTTCCCGTTTGGCAACCTCTCTTAAATGAACATTATGACTTTTAGAGCCGGTAAAATATTGGAGGGCAGCACCAAAAGAATCTTTACCTACAACCCTGAGATCCAGTTGAATTCCTGTTGCGGTTATAATGCTTCCTTTGGTATCTCCCTGGGCTAAGATATCATTGGCTATGGGGAGATTAACGAAGGTATTGATAATCTCTCCACCTTTTTTACCTGTGGCAAGGATGTCAATATCACCGATGGTTTCTTTCCCCCTTCTCAGTGAACCTGCAGCTTCTATACGTGCTATGTGAGTAGATTTTTTCAATTGTTCAATAGCTTCTCTAGCTGTATTGAGGGCTTCACCCAGTGGCATTCTCTCCTTACTTAAAGTATAGAGCTGAATGCCTCTTAAAATATTTTCTACCTTCTTTTTCCCCATGCCAGGTAAGTGAGTAACGCTTTCATCAGCAATAGCCTTTTTTAGATCCTCTAAGCTGTTGATCTTCATTTCCCTGTGTAAGAGAGCAACCGTTTTTGGACCTAAGCTCGGTATTCCTAGTAAAGATATAAGCTCCTCACTTATGCCCTTCCTGATTTGCTCAAATTTACTGATTTTGCCCGTCTCAAGGTATTCTACTATTTTTTCAGCTGTACCCTTGCCTATACCGGGAATTTTCTGGAGATTACCAGATCGTGCAATCTCTTCAATGTCGGTAGTAAGATCATTAAGAGTACGGGCAGACTTCCTGTAGGAATTAATTTTGAAGGGATTATCATCCTTGAATTCAAGGATATCAGCCATCTTTTGAAATATTGAGGCTACTTCTCTATTTTTCATAGGTTACTTCTTCCAAAACTCGGGGATAAAGAGGACAATCACGGTATAAATCTCTAACCTGCCTAGAAGCATGCAAAGGGTTAAAAGCCATTTCCCCAGCATAGGAAGATGATAATAGTTCTCCGCTGGTCCCACAGCTGCTAAGCCGGGGCCAACGTTTCCTATACAAGCAGCCACAGAGCTAATGGCTGTGATGAGGTCTAATCCCAGTAGTGTCATAATAAGAGAACAGATGGCAAAAAGGAGAATATAGAGGAAGAAAAATCCCCACACACTTTCCATAATTTCAGGGGAAACGCTCTTACCCGACAGTTTCACCGGGACCACGGCATGGGGGTGGATCAGGCGATAAAGTTCACGATACCCCTGCCTGAGCAATAGCATAATTCTAAAACATTTGATGCTACCCCCCGTTGAACCAGTACATCCTCCTATAAACATCAAAAGCAGAAGTAGATACTGAGATAAGACAGGCCACTCACCAAAATTCTTCGAGCTATAGCCTGTTGTGGTGAGAATAGATGCAACTTGAAAGGATGCATAGCGTAGTGATGAAAATAAACTGTTGAAGAGATTGAACCTCAGATTTACAGCTATGATAAGTGAAGCGATCAGAAATACAAAGAGAAAAAAGCGAAGTTCACTACTCCTCCAAAAGGCTTTCAGATTGCCTAGTAGAAGTCGGTAGTGGAAGGAAAAATTGATTCCAGCAACCAACATGAACACGATAAACACGGTTTCAAAGTAGGGGCTGTGAAAGTATTCAATACTAGTACTCTTGGTGGAAAATCCTCCGGTGGCAAGCGTGGTAAAGGTATGACAGAGAGCATCAAAGAGGTTCATTCCACCAGCACAGAGTAGGAAAACTTCCAAGGCAGAGATAAGCAGATACACTTTCCATAAGGTGCGGGCTGTTTCGGTGATTCGGGGCTTAATCTTATCAGGGGTGGGTCCTGGGACCTCCGCCTTGTATAACTCCATTCCTCCCACACCTAAGAGAGGTAAGATGGCAATGGAAAAGAGGATGATACCCATCCCCCCCAGCCATTGGATAAACCCTCTCCAAAAAAGGATGCTCTGAGGAAGTTGTTCGATCGATAGACAAATAGTTGCACCGGTTGTGGTGAATCCTGACATGGTTTCGAAATAGGCATTGGTGAGAGAGTTGATGCTACCTGAAAAGAGAAAGGGGAGGGAACCGAAAAAGGCTGTTGTTGACCACCCCAGGGTAACAATAGAAAAACCATCGCGATGAGAGAGCTCCTTCTTTTTTGAGGGGAATGTCCTGTAAAGAATGGCGCCAGATAGAGCGGTTACGGCGAGAGAGTAAAGAAATGCACCACTACATCCATCTCTGTATATAAGTGATACAATAAGAGGGGAAATCATGGTAAAAGCGAGGAAGAGGTATAGGAATCCTAGGATATTGAGAATAAGAGTAATTTGCATAGCATCACTCTTAAATTCTAATTGGGCTTAAGATGTCTGAAGTGAAAAAAGAAGACATTTTCTCTGAAGGTTTCATCAAATCTGAAAAGACCTTTGGAATCATTGCAATGCTTGATTACCAGTATTCCATTTTCACCATTAACGTCTTTTCAACTGAAGGAATGGACGATGTTAAGGTAAAGATGATGACCCGATCACCGGGAAGAATAATAGTATCACCTGTGGGAATGATAATTTCTTTGTCTCTTACCACTGCACCAATTATAGCACCTTTAGGAAACTTAATTTCTCGAAGGGGTCTATTGACCAGGTCAGAAGTTTCCAGGGCAACAATTTCAATGGCCTCAGCATTTTCCTTATGAAATGAGGCTACGGAGAGTACTTTTCCCTTACGTATGAATTGAAGGATACGGCTGATGGCAGCAAGATGAGGACTTATCACGACATCTACACCGATATTAGATATGAGCGACGTATAAGCAAGATTATTAATTAAGGAAATAACCTTTTTAGCTCCTAGCCTTTTAGCCAGAAGAGAAACCAGAATATTGGTTTGCTCGCTTTCGGAAACAGCTATGAATATATCAACATCCTTAATATTTTCTTCCTCTAGCAGTTCTTGATCGGTTCCGTTTCCTCGAAGGACGATGGTTTTTCCCAATTTCTCTGCAATCTCTGAACATTTCTGCTCGTTGTGCTCGATAATTTTTGTTTTTATGGCTTTTTTCTCAAATATTTGGGCGAGTTCAACCCCAATCTCTCCACCTCCTACAATCATCACCCGTTGTGCCCTTTGACCTTTTTCTTTAAAGTAGTTGGTAATTGGAATTATTTTTTTCGCTTCGGTAGCGGCATATACCAAATCATTCTCTTGAATGATATCATTTCCCCGGGGAATGATCACTTGATCGTCCCTAAATATTGCTGCGATAATGATATCATGTTTTTCGTTCTCTTTGCTGAGGTCTTTCAGTTTTTTCCCGACCACATAACTGTGGTGATCTACCTTGATACCAGTTATTCTCACCCTGCCTTCAGCAAATTCTACGATATCGGTAGCATCAGGAATTTCTACCAGCATAGATATGGTTCTTACCATCTCCAGCTCTGGATTGATAGCCAGGTCTATATTGAGATGATTTTTTCCTAAGATCCCTGTATTTTGGGCATATTCAGGATTTCTTATTCTGGCGATCTTTATGGGAACCTTCGATTGTGCACTAGCTACCAAACAAGAAATCATATTCACCTCATCACTGTTGGTGACGGCGATAAGCATATCGGCATTTTCAATACCTGCCTGCTTAAGTATTTCAACACTGCTTCCGCTTCCATGGATGGTTTGGACATCGAGGGTATCTATGACGCGCTTGACTTTTCCCTCGTCTTTCTCGATGACGACAACATCCATCTTTTCCTGGGATAATCTTGAGGCAAGGTGATAACCTACTTCACCTGCACCTACAATAATAAAATTCATTTATCCTCATCTCCTGATAATTTGGTAGTGTTTTTATTCTAATTGATATTTCTCGCTATATGGTCCTTTTAGGCTTTTCCTTTACACCCCAGCAATTCTATTTTTTCAGTGACCACCTTTGCTATTGAATTCCTGGCGGGCCCTAGGATCTTTCTGGGATCGAACTCATTAGGGGTTTCGTGTAAGACTTGACGAATTGCTCCTACCAGAGCTAATCTGAGATCTGTGTCAATATTGATTTTATTTATTCCAAGGCTGATGGCTTTAGTAATGGCTTCATCAGGAACACCTTTGGCGCCAGAGACCTTGCCGCCATAGTGAGAAACCTTATCCAGGATCCACTGAGGAACTCCTGATGCCCCATGGAGCACTAGTGGTATGCCAGTCAAATGTTTCACCTTCTCAAGTCGCTTAAAATCCAAGGTAGCCGCTCCTTTAAATTTAAAAGCTCCATGAGAGGTCCCAATAGCGGGTGCCAGGGAATCGACCTGAGTGGCTTCAACAAACCTCTTGGCTTCTTCAGGATCTATAAGAATGGCATCTCTTTCTTCAACTGAGATGGTATCTTCTATTCCCTTTAGTCGTCCTAACTCAGCCTCAACCGAAATCCCTTTGGGATGGGCTAAATCAACTACCGTTTTTGTTTCCTTAATGTTTTCTTCCAGAGGAAGATGTGATGCATCAATCATAATAGAGGTGTAGCCTTTATCAATGCAGGCTTTTATCACTTCTAGGTCTCTTCCATGGTCGAGGTGGAGGGCAATAGGAATATCTACCATATTAGCACAGGTTTTCAACATTGTAACTAGATATTCAATGCCTGCGTATTTGATTGCTCCTTCACTGGTTGCGATAATAACTGGTGCCCGCATCTCTTCAGCTGCTTTTATAATCCCTTGTAAAATCTCCATATTATTGATGTTGAAGGCTCCTACTGCATATCCTCCACTATTTGCCGTATCCAATATTTCTTTTCCTGTAACTAATGGCATAGGCTCTCCTCCCCTTTAAAGTCAATTTTCATTACTGTGAGTTTTATATAATAAAAACTATTCTATTTCAATAAAATAGTGTCTGTTTTTCTGCCTTTATGCTATAAATACCGGATGTAATTATTGTCTCAATCTGGGAGAAAAAACCTCGGGGAAAAATTCTAAATCCAAAGCTCTTACTCCTAAATTTGTTTAGGCCCGCCCTGGTACAACGTTGATATGGAATAGTCTATTATCACTACGATATCTTAGGAACATAAGCAATAGAGCTAGGGCCTTTAAAGTCAAGTCTGGGCCAGGGATTCTGAATTTGTGCTTAGGATTTATTAATCTTTAGTGGGCTTAAGTACAAAAAAATCTATCGGCTTTAGCCGGGATGTAGTTCAATTCCTGCTGTAATAACACTATCGACATAATAGGGCTTAAGTCTATGGAAGTGTATATTATCGGTTCTGGTACTTGCGTTCCATCCCTGAGACGAGGCTCACCTGGAACTGTCATCAGGTGTGGAAATAGTATGATGCTTTTAGATAGTGGATCTGGAACCTTAAGACGGTTGCTTGAGGTAGATATTGATTTTAAAGAGATTGATTACCTCCTGTATAGCCATCTTCATCCAGATCATACCTCTGATCTTGTACCTTTTCTCTTTGCTTCAAACTATGGGAGTGAAAAGATGAGGACAAAGGAGTTACACATCATAGGACCTGTAGGAATAACCGAATTCTATCGAGCCTTGAAACGAGCCTATGGTAAGTGGATTGTTCCTCAAAGCTACAGGATCAACTTTATGGAAATTGCTGATGAAGAACTGAATTTTACTGACTTTACTCTACAAGGATTTTCTCTCGTTCATAGTGACCATAGTGTGGGTTTTAGGTTGAAATCCAGAGAGGGCAAAATAGTTGCTTATTCGGGAGATACAGATTATTGTCCTAACCTTATTGAATTGGCAAGAGGAGTTGATCTTTTAATCCTAGAATGTTCTTTTCCTGATGAGAGAAAAGTAGAAGGCCATCTCACCCCCTCATTAGCTGGGCATGTAGCGCGGGAGGCAAAATGCAGGAGATTGTTACTGACTCATTTCTACCCTCCTTGTGACGATCATGATGTCAAGAAGATAGTTAAGGGGAAGTATTCAGGAGATGTGATTTTGGCAGAGGATTTGATGAAGATAGTTGTGTAATAGTCAGTTGCCAGTGGCAATAAAAACGATACTGGATACTTGTTGCTTGATGCTAGATAAAATGCAAAATAAATAGACACATCCAGTATCTAGCATCCAGCATCTTGTCTGTTAAAAAGGTATTCTCTGAACCATGGCCCCTGTTGGTACCAAGGATTATGAATTGTGCATTGCACAGGAGTAATTTTACCCTATGAAGATGTGTTATTTCTGCGGAAAGGAGCTTGATATAGG
>SMTZ1_10006870_pt1 | contig 18565 bp, 18 predicted proteins | sample DeeMarSWOR136_30_FD_25667 | JGI IMG/M metagenome (IMG submission 25667)
AAAATATCCTAAACTCATCTTATTACAGTTTCTTCCAACTAATAAAGCTATATTTATTATCTAATATTATATGATTATAATATATAATTAAAATGTACGAAAGAATAATGAGTACAAAAATAAAAGCTATTACTTCCCCACCAAGTAAAGAAGAATTATCAAAACGTTTAGAAAGAGTAAGAGTGAAGATGAAAGAGCAGGATTTGGACTATTATGTTTCGTTCGATCCTGTGAATATTTATTACCTAACTAATTTTGCTTTTTATATTCATGAACGACCTTTCATTTTAGTGATACCTATTGAAGGATTGCCACGGATGTTAATTCCAATTCTAGAAAGAGGACATTTTGAAGAGAGAGTTCGATGTGAAATCGATACAATTACTTATTATGAATTTCCCGGAAGAGATGGGGAAAATTGGTATGATCTTTATAAAGAACTCATTGAGAAAGATAAGAAGATTGGCATAGAATCAAGAATGCCAATAGGGATCGTTAATAAAACAACAGGGTTTCAAATCGTTACTGATATTATTGATGACGTACGTATAATAAAAACAAAATATGAGAGAGGGAGAATTGTACATGCTTGTAAGGTTGCTAATAAGGGACATAGAATATTATTGAAAAAATGTCATCCTAAAGTTCTCGAATTTGCTTTATATAAGGAGGTTAGCGATGCCATGACTTCCAAAATAGTGCAAGATATACCTAATGCTAATTTTAAAGTAACAGACGCAATAGGGATAGTTTGGCCTCCATCAATATCGCATGATCCCCATTCAGTGCCACATATTTTTGCTGAGATGGAAGAAGGCGGACCACATGTCTCTATGATCCAAATACAAGTTGATGGTTATGGTGTAGAGATTGAAAGAACATTTTTTTTAGATAATATCCCTGAAAAAGCAAAAAAACCATTTGAAATAATGCTAAATGCTAGATCATTAGCTTATGATTTATTAAAACCGGGGGTTATAATGAGTGAAATTGATAAAAAAGTACGGAGTTTTATCAATGCTCATGGTTATGGAGATTTCATACTTCATAGGACAGGACATGGCCTTGGAATTACTGGTCATGAAGCACCTTTTTTAGCTGAGGGATATGATAGACCGTTAAAAAAAAATATGGTAATTAGTGTTGAACCTGGTATTTATATACCTGGATTAGGTGGATTTCGTCATTCAGATACTGTGCTCATTACTGAAGAAGGATATCAAAAACTAACTAAGGCTCCCGAAACTCTTGAAGAGGTTACAATTCCACTTTAGTAATTAGCTAATTTAATTTATAATTTTTACTATTTTTTTTAGCGGTTTCCGAGAAGTATGTTCAGGGATCTCTCCTTCAATATATCCAAAAGGTAATATTGTTAAAAGATGGTCATTTTCTCCTAATCCGATTATTTCTTTGGCTTTTTCCCTATTCATAGATCCTATCCAACATGTTCCAATCCCTAAAGACCATGCCATTAACATCATATGCATTGAAACTAATGATGTATCGATTAAATACCATTTAGGACTTGTCTTAGTTTTAGCAACTATTCCAATTAATAGAGGAACTGTTTTTATAAAACTGCCATAAAATGCAGTTTTAGAGAGTTTTTCCAAAATTTCCTTATTTCTTATGACAATAAATTCCCATGGTTGACGATTTGAAGCACTAGGAGTCCATCTTCCTGCTTCTAAAATCATTTCTAATTCTTTTTCTTTGATGGGTTTATCTTGAAATGATCTAATACTCCTTCTTCCTTTCAGAAATTCTAAAAATATTTCAGGATCAATCATAATTGATTTTATTTTATTATAGTTATTGGTTATTAATCATTGAATAATTAAAAATGCTTTTTTAAAATCAAATAACAGATTTTTTGCTTGTAGTTTACTTTTCGAAACATATAATTTCTAATGATCCATTTCTTAATATAATGCCTTTAACTGATTTGAAACCACAATATTCAAGAAAAGAATTAAAGACGGGTCCAAGAAGAAAAGGATATAATTTAATGACAAAGTATTATGAATCTCATAATCATGATCCCCATCATACTTTTTTATATGGTTTTCTTTGCTTAATATATGATGGAGTTAAGACTCTTAATGATTTAAAAGCACAGATGAGACTCTTTTTTATTTCCTCTACTAGACATGTTGTTATAGAGAATGAAGATATAGAGCAATATTTTCAGAAAGCACGCCGAAATAAATTGATTCAAACTGATCGTGATAATATAATAACCCTTACTAATGAAGGAGTTAAACTTGTTGAATATAGTTATTTCTGGAATTTACATACTTCCTATTGGATGGGAAAATTCTTTTCTAAAACTACAGTTTTGCTGGGTACAACAGTCTTTTTAGTTATTATTTCTTTATTAAAAATCTTAACTGGCTTAGATTTAGGATCCCAAGGGATGGTATCAGAAGGATTTGAAAATCTAACAGATTTAGTAAAAATTGGTATTATTGTAATTCTTGGAATGAAATTGAAGAAAGATAAGGTTGCTAGTATTATTATTATATTATTAATGTTATTTACAGGTGGAACTTTAGCATGGTCTAGCGTTATAGCATTGATAAATCCCGTTGAAATAATACCAACAGTTCAATCATATATTATAGGGATCGTTTCAATATTTGTAAATATCGGATTAATGTTCTTGAAAGGAATGGTTGGGAGAATTTCTGGAAATTTGTCGTTTTTAAGTGATTCAAAAGATTCAGGATTGAACGTGAAATTGTCAGCAGGAGTTTTAATTGGTTTAACCTTCGCTATTTTTAAATATTATTTTGTTGATGCTATAGTAGGTATTATTATATCAATTTTTGTGTTTAAAGAAGGACTAGAAATATTATTTGAATTATTAAAAAAAGAAGAAGATTTTGATATTACCTCAATAAAAGTTTATGCTGATAATATATATAATAATCGCTTAACAGGTTACCTTCTGGGAAGTATTAGAAGAGAAAGCCTATCTCGCTCAAATCTTATAAAAAATTTCGATATAGGACTTACTCTCGGACGTAAATATTATGAAGGATTTGCTGATTTTTTCTACAATGATTTAGGGGTAAAAATAGCTGAAAAACATCTAGATAAATTAATAGAAGGAACTCTTATAGAATCCCTTGATGATACATTAGGTTTAACTTCAAAAGGTCTAAAAATTTTTTATAAAGCGAAAGCAAGGGAATTTAGAGAACGAGCATATAATATCAACTTAGGAACTCGCTTTAAATGGCAAAATTTAATCTGTATATTGTTCTTATTTATATTTATACTTATCATTATATTCGCACCTCAAATTAACTCTTGGTTTGCTAGCTTATAAGAAGTTTGATTAATTGGAATTGAAATAATCTGCTTCTAGATTAGGATATATTTTCTTTTTTCTTCCTTCTTTTCTAAATTTAATGAGCCCCAAGTCAATTAATTTATCTAAATGGTACTGAATTGTTTTATGATCTACCTTAAATTTTTTAGTAATTAAGTTATTCCATATTCCTGGTTTTTTCTCTATCATTTCCAGTATCTCTAAAGTTAATTTACTCTTCTGTAACTTTAAATCTACATTAGAAATAGGATTTTTTTGATAATATGGAAAGTAAGCTATAAAATTGCCTATACGTTTTTTCCCAATCACTTTATAAGTAATTAAAATATCAAGATGCCAAACCAAATTGCCAGCAGCTAATCCAGTTTTTCGTAAGAGTTCATTGAAGTGAATTCCAGGTTCATTCAAGATTAAATCTATAATTTTATTTCGGTTTTCATTCTCCAAAACTTCATCTAGGGATAATCGATGAGCTCCTTTCTCAATTGGTACTGTTCTTGTTCTGAGATATTGAAAGTAATCCTTCTTCGAGATTAAAACTACTAAAGTTATGATCGCTACTGATATTATTAAAATAGTAATTATTAACCAAGTCCAATCTTCTTGGATTGTTTTCACTTCAAATATAGTAATATAATAATCAGTATCTTGTTGAAGGGTTGTAATTGAACTCTCTATGTATTTTTCAGAATTAGATTCATTGATATTCTCTACAGTTTCTATTAATTCCCATGAATCGTGGTCAGTTTCAAATAAAGCTATTGTATAAAAAGCTTCTGGATTAAGACCATATTCTTGAATTTTTCTATATCTAATTGTTAAGTTAGTAATTGAGACATTTGTTTTTATCCTAAAGATACAATTATATCCAAATTGAAATCTAAAATTACTTTTCTTTGGCTGTTTTGGTGATTCTATAATGCCAAAATTCTGCAAATTTGATTTAGTTGAGATATTTAATGATATTGGATTACTATTATTGATTATAAAGTAGGTTTGGCGAAAGGAAATGTCATTTTCATACTCTATATAAAGATCAATAAATACATCTGTTGAAATTTCGAACGTATTATTATTCATAAAATCATATGAAACTCTTTCCTTTGGCTTAATAGAATCTTGAGTTCCATTACCAGGGACTTTCTCTTTTCTTCCTTGACCAACAGTAAAAATTAAATTATATTCAATTAAAAAAAGTAATAGAATTAATATAATTCCATAAATATATTTTGTTCCTTTAGCTGGTCTAGAAATATTCAAAGTTATTCATTCAATTGTTATAATTACTATATAAAATACTTAAAAAAAAAAAAAATTTAGTATATTTTTACTTTCTCTTCTTAAGATAAACTCCTAAGACAACAGCAATAACCGTTATTCCAATTACTAATTCAATACCTACAAAAGCCGGAATTGCATCATCATCAGTTTCAGGTATAAGAATAGTCCAATAAGAAAAGTGGTTAGTTTCACAAACTAAATAACCTCCCTGTACGGAAGTTGGTACTGATTCCCATCCTCCATGAGTTTCATTATAGAAAGCCCACGTTCCCTCTTGGTTCTGTTCATTTACTTCAATCTTGAGTTTTGCTTTAATTTGTTCTTCTCCTGATTTATTAGTTTGAATCCTAATACAGAATCCTTCTTGATATAATAAATTTTGATTTCTATTTCTAACACGATATGTATGACCTAATTGTAATCCTTTTTGCACTTCCTCTCGTGTACATGTCATATTCATTTGAAGATCTCTCTCAGCTTCAAGTTCAAGTTCAAATTGTTTATCTCCAATCAGAGGAGCTTCATCGCAGTTTATGTATCCTTCAATTGTTACATTTGAATGCAATGTTAACATTGTTTTGTTTTGGAATCGATATGATGTATTATTATGCGCTTGTATCCGATATGGATATAATCCTGATTGATTTACCGGAATAGGTGGATCTGAAGCAGCTAATACAGTATTGACGTTGAATAATGTGAATATTATTGCGAAAGTAAAAATTCCAATGAGAATTGTATTAATTTTTTTCATTCTTATTTTCACACCTAAATTGGTTTAAGTTAATAAGAGGGAGACCTATAAAAAGCATTGAGGAATAAAATTTCCCAATTAAATTATTAAGATTTTACATAATTTGCTTAAAAGCATAGACAATTATGTAATATGATTTTAAACGTACTTTAAATTTAAAAGACACTTAATTATTTAGATTTCCTTGAAGCTTAAATTTTAATATTAGAATTTTGAAAATATTATTAAACATTTTCAGATTAAAATATTAATAAGGAATTCATCTTAAATTTATTTTAATATGAATTTTACAAAATAAGTTATTATGACGATGGAGAAAAATTTATGTCGTTAAAAGATTTCACTAAAGAAGTATTCACTCGGTATGGTTTTACTGAAGATCATATCAATATCTATTTAGTGTTTTTAAGAGTTCCCAGAGCAACTACTTCTGAAGTATTTATGACTCTTACTGAGGAACATGAAGATTTAAAGTATGAAACCGTATTAGAAATTACTAATTGGTTAGTTGAGAAAGGTTTTCTTAAAAGAATTGAAGGAATTATCGAGAGATATATACCACTTCAACCATATTTTGAATTATTTACAAATGAATCAGAATACTTTAGAAATGAAATTGCACGAATTAAAGATACAATCTTAGCTGATCAATCGGACCGTTTTGAGAAACTTGAAGCTATACAAGATAAAAGTATTGGAGAAGTAGAAAATGCTGTTGATAAACAAATTACTGCATTTTTTGAAGATTCTGATTCAAAAAATAACACTAAAAAAAATCGAATTGATAGTGCAACTAATCGGTTTACTGAAACTTCCAAAAAATTAGAAAGTAATATCCATAGTATAATGGATAAGTTAAATTCGAACTTAAAAAACATTTCAGAAACAAGTGTTAGTAGAAATGAAACAGAAATTACCAAAACAAAAGATGATCTTACATCACTGATCTCAAAATTATTACTTGATTTTTCAAATAGAGTTGAAAATCTAGAAAAAGAATTGAAAATAGAGCTGGATGAACACGTTGAAAGACATAAAAGTACAGCAAACCAACTTAAACCTAAAATGGAACAAATTTTAGAGAAATATTTGGAACGTATGGATAAAGTTATTGCTGATTTAAAAGCTAAAATTTCAAATTTACTAAAAGAACACTCGAATCATGTGAAGAATACTACAGATACTTTACAGGTAGACTTAAAGGCAACTGTTGACGAAAGGCATAGAACATTAACAAATCAAACAAATGATTTTAAAAGCATGACATTAACCTTAATCGATAACTTACTTGAACATGCAAATAGATTTACTGACTTTTCAGAAGATATGGCTAAAAAAAAATTTTGGTGGGTGGGTAAAAAGAAAAAATATAAAGCGCGACATGAAACTACAATTCAAAATATTTTAAAATATTCTGAACCAATGAAACCAGATTTCATCAAAGTTTGCGACGATTATATCACAAACACGCGAGAAACCACAGATCAGATTAAATCTGACGTTACAGATACTATGGTAAAAGAAAATGAAAACCTTGCTACAGAAACAAATGACCTTGATTACAAAGCTCAGGAAACTGTTGATGCCCAATTACAAACTCTGGCTACTGATCTCGCTGGAGAGGTGGATGATACATTACAAAGTGGAGTAAAAGATTGTTCTGATACTAATTTAAAGCTTAAAGATTCTTTAGAAAATTCACTCAAAACACATCAAAGACAATATGATGATGCTATAAACACTCATAAAGAAAATTCATTAAAACATTACACAGATTTTGACGTTGAGATTAAAAGAATAAGTACTGATTGGACCAGAGATGTAGATATGAATTTTGCTGATAGTAAACGAGATTGTTCTGATAAAATTGATGGAGAAATTAGATTATGGGATGCTGAGGCTAAAGACATGAATACCAACTTAAGCGATATGCTTGTAGATCACAAATCCAAATATGAGCAAAACGCTAAGACTCTTCAAAATAGTTTGTCAAATACTACAAGAGATACTATTCAAAATGTAAAAGATGCAATAGCCGATTTCACGCTACAGTTTATGAATTCCATCGATGATGCCACTGAATTAGCAGAAAACAATGAAAGTAAACTAAATGATATTCATAACGCATCCAGTTCAATTCCAGAAATAGCTAAGGTAACAACCTGGCCTGTAGTTGGAAAAGATGCTATGGTAGCAGCAATAAAGGATGCAATTTACCGTGTAAAATCATCAATTATCATAGTTACTCCTTATGTCGTTCCTGATATATTACAAGTCGTTTCTGAATACGCTTTCCAGAAGAAGGCAGTAAGGTTTATGCTTACATCTCATTGGGATTTACAACGGTATAGTGGAATTATAGGAAAAATGAAACAACTTGGAAATATACAGTTTAGACAATTACAAACTGCTGGAGAATTTTTCGCTGTGACTCGGGATGCTGAGGAGGTAATTCTTGCTCCTGCAACAGAAAAGGAAGCAGAAATGATAGCTGTAGTTTCTAATCAAGAAGGTTATAGTCGACTTTATTCCCAGTTTATTGGTCCGATATTTCAGGCTAATTCTCGTCCAATAAAGTAAAATTGGTTTTTTTAATCTATTTTTTATTTATTTCATAAGAAATAATCGTATAAGATTCAATAAATTCTAAAACATTTAAAATTTAAATTCATAAAAAAGATCTGAAAAAAATTTTAATATTAAATCTTTAAAAATTAATAAATAAATTTTCAAGTTAGATATTTAGACAATGTGAGACTATTTACAGGTAGTAAATTCTTGAATCAAATGCTGAGGTATATAAAAAGATAATGAAAGATATCTCTAAAAAAAGAGTCGAATTAATGGCTCCATTAAAAAACTATAAATCTTTAAACGCAGTATTAGAAAAAGCTGATGCTGTATATTTTGGTGTTGAATCGTTTAACATGAGAATGTATAGTGACAATTTTAGACTTGAAGAATTAAATGGTATTGTTAAAACATGCCATAATCATAATATTAAGGCTTATCTAACCACAAATGTTGTAATTTATGAAAATGAATTTCCTCTTTTAGAGCAAATATTAGATAAAGCCGTAGAGGCAGAAATTGATGCTATAATCATTCATGATATTGGTGCTATTGAGATGGCAAAAGAAAAAGGTTTAAATTTTCATATCTCTACTCAGGCAAATATTTCTAATTCTCAAACAGCCCTCTTCTATGAATCACTTGGAGCACAAAGATTAATTCTTGCGAGAGAATTATCATTGGAACAAATTAAAATAATTAAAAATAAATTAAACAAAACTGAAATTGAAATCTTTGTTCATGGAGCGCAATGTACTTCGATCTCAGGACGGTGTTATTTTTCTGCTGAACTTTGTGAATCTCAAGATTATTCAGCAAATAGAGGTAAATGTGTTCAACCATGTCGAAGAAAATGGAGAGTTTATGATGATCAAAATAATGAGCTGTTATACGATGGTGTTTTCTTTATCAATGTAAAAGATCTCTGTATGATCGAGCATATCCCAGAATTAATTGAAGGAAATATAGATGCTTTTAAAATTGAAGGTCGAATGAGAGATCCAATCTATATAGAGGAGACAACTTCATGTTATAAAGAAGCTATTGATGCTTATTATGAAAATACTTTCACTCAAGAGAAGGTTAAAAGTTGGTTAAATCGTTTGAGTAAAATATATAATCGAGGATTTTCTACAGGATTCTATTTTGGATTACCAAAAGGCAGTGAAATCCAAAGGGAATTTGATGGAAATATTTCAAGCTATAAAAAAATTGAGATTGGGAAAGTCTTAAATTACTTTCCTGAAAAAAAGGCAGCAAAAATTCTTTTGACATTAGGGAAACTAAAATTAAATGATGAGATTTTTATTATTGGTACACGTACGGATACATATTTAAGACAGGCAATTACTTCTATTCAAATTAAACAAAAGAAAAATTTAACCGAAACACCATTAGTATCATCTAAAAAAGACCGGATAGCAGTTGGTATCATCGTTGATAAGCCTGTTAAAAAGAATGATAAAATTTTCAAATTAAAACAGCAATAGAAATTGTAACTACTGAAACAATTTTACCGAAAAAGAGAGATCTAAAAAAAATTAGTTCTATTTGAGAAATTCAATCAAAAGTATCTAATCCCAGGTAGCTTTTTTTACGGATTCATCATCATCTTCGCTATGAATTCTTTTTAAGTTTATATCTTGATACCCAGGAAGAACACCTAACATCCTTCTCATTGCAAATTCGACATCTTTGGCAGAAGCAATGAAGCGTCCTACTATAAGGATATCTGCACCCTGTTCTAGTGCATAAGTCGCTGTACTTGGCTCAATACCTCCAGCTACTGCAACTAATACCCTATCTCTTCCTGAAGCTTTCTTTTGTCCAGCATATAATTCTTTGATCTTTGGAACTAAACCCCATCTAGCTTTTTGAGCAGCATCTGGAGATTTATCTCCAGTTGTAGATTGTTCAACATCAATTGCTCTATGAATTATTACAACATCTGGAGTTTGTCTTAGCGAATTCAGTTTTTCTATAGGATTTTGAACTTCCATTGTATCAACAAAAGCATGAATACCAAGTCTCTGTGCTTCTAAAATAAACTTATCCAGAGAAGCTGTAGCTGCTAAACCACTTGCTACAACTGCATCAGCAGTAGCATCAAATGCAAAATCAACCTCTAATTTTCCAACATCCAAGGTTTTCAAATCAGCAACAATAAATTTATCTTTAGCTAATTCCCGAATTTGTTTAATTGATTCAACACCATATTTCTTAAGAAAAGGAGTACCAACTTCAAGAATAATTCGATCACTCTTTGGTAACTCCTTTACTACTTTCAATTGCTTTTCCAACGCAGGATGGTCGAGAGCAACTTGTATATAGGGAGGACGCCAAAGTCTAGGAACTCTAATTCCAGCAACTGGGTGCTTAGCTCGATCTTTATCATAAAAAATCTTCTCAATTGGAGGATATTTCTTTAAAGCTCTTTGAATTGCTAATTTTGTAGCACCATAATTATATTGATAGATTTTTCGATAATCTGTGGCTTCAGGATGTATATATACGCTTGCAATGATTAACCAATCTTCTATCTTATTCATGGGTATAATTCCTTCTTCTACAGCATCCGCAATTCCTTTTGCAACAGCCGCTTGTGCTGGACCAAAGATTTTACTAGCATCCGCCATTTTAGCGACAGTTACTTTAGGTACAATAAGACTAACTGGTTTTGCTAATAGATTGGGACGAATTCCCGCTAATAATCCTCCATGACCCTTAGAAGGTGTACTAAGTGCATTTGCGAATGAGACTCCTACTGGTCCGTCTTTAGAACCAATTATTAAATCTATGTGTGCCAAATTTGGGTCTCTTGTATCTCCAACTAAAGCCTCACCGATATAATACTCACTTTTTGGCATAATTTAAAACTTCTATTCCTAATTTATTGATTAATTTGTAGATATTTTTTATTTATAATAGTGTATTTTTGAGATAATATTATCTCCAATTATCTAGAGTTAATCTTCTATTAATATAATTATTGATTGGAATTTATATCAGATTGAATTGAGATTGCTTTCTAGTTAAAAATATAAAACCATCTCTAACTATATGTTTGAAGCACCATCTTCCACATTCCTAGATCTAAATATTCTTTTCTTGGTCTTAAATAATACATCAAGTAAAACTTTAACACCCATCTCTCTAAGTTTTCTTTATGTTTTACTATTTGTATTCCTGAAGTATAATTAGAATAATTAAAGTCCATGATTAAATCTTCTTTTATGTATTTCTCATAAATTTTAGTACCGGGCAGAGGGATTAAAATTCTGAAAGCTACTGTTGTTGGCTCCATCTTTTTTGCAAACTGTATCGTTGCATTTAAATCAGATTTATTTTCTTGTATATAACCTAACATGAAGGCCCCAGTAAAATAAATTCCCTTTTTCCTTAATCTCTCAGCGGCTTTCAAAGCGTCCTGTTTTTTAATTTGCTTATTGTAGGATCTCAAAGTCTTTTCAGAACCTGATTCAACACCTAAAAACAGATGAAAACAGTCCACTCACTTTCTTGATGTTAGGATATTTTTTAAGGACCTCTTTAATTTCTTCAATAATATTCGCTGTTGATCTATATCTCCATTTTAACCCATCTTTTCCGGGAACTTGACAAAATTTACATCCAAAAGGACATCCCCTTGAAGTTATAATAGTAAAAGCATGAGTTCCATATTTTTCAAGGGCCACTAAATGTCTTGCTGGATAAGGTAATTTATCTAAATCCTCAATAAACTCCCGTGTTTCATTTTTAATGATTTTTCCGTTTATTTTATAACTAATCCCCTTGACATTATCAAGATTTTGATTCCCCCTAATTATTCTCATAATTTCAATAAGAGTTTCTTCACCTTCTCCTCTCACAACAATATCAAACTTAGATTCATTTAAAATTTCCTCATCAGCAAAAGTAGCATGGGGACCTCCAATAATTAAGGGGATGTTAAACTTCGATTTAATTAATCTTGCTAACCGATAAGCTTCATAAATAGTAGCAGTAATAGAAGTAATACCAATAATTATTGGATTATTTTCTTTAATTACTTTTAAGATATTTTTATTTTTTAATGCTTTAGCATTTAGATCAAGAATTTCAACCTTAAATCCTTCCTTTTCCAAATATGATGCCAAAGATAATAAACTAAGGACAGGAAATTTGATTTTATCTCGATATGCAGCTAGTGAAATTCTTTTTTTCTGGTAAGGATTTATTAATAGTACATCTATCATTTTTTCTAAGAATTTGGATTTACTAAGCAGATTATTAATATAATCATTTTATACACTTCTGTAGAGATATATTTTATATACAATATAAGAGTATGTAAAAAGTCTAAATGATTAATGTTATATTGTATTTAGTATAAACTAAAAATTTTTAATAGAAAATGAAAAAAGGGAATTTGATAGGGCTTTATGACTTAAGTTTATTCCAGATATAACCGTGTCCATCGAATAAAATAAAGATGGCTATAGATGATATTATTAAGCAGAAAATTAATAGATCAAAATCTGTAGGAATGTGACCAAATAAAGCTTCCAAATTTATTACAAAGTTACTCATCCACGGCCAAGTCCCGGGTAAAGATTGACCATTTAAGAAAAAGTAAAAGAAATCCTCAAGACTGCTATATTGTAAAAGTGTTCCTGCAACTAATATATTCCAACTTTGTCTTTTAGAGCCACCACCTAATTTCCAGCCAATAGCAATAATGAGATAAAAAAATGTCATTAATAGTCCCCAGAAGGTTAAATAATACATAGTTTTATCAGTTACTCCCGCATACCATAAATCATCAATGGTAGAATTGACAAGAAATCCTATAGGGATTATAATTGTTGCAAAAAGAATAACTAATATTAAAATTCTAAAATTGAATTTTTTTGGTTGAATAATAAAGGCTGGAATTAATCCAAACAATACTAATTGTACATATAAGAAAAATCCTTGGGAAATTCCAAGTATTAGGTAAAAGACAATAGGAATTCCATTAGCGATCAAGAACAAAATTATTCCGATTATGAACCATTTCTTATCAGATTCTCTTCTTTCACTTTCTTTATTGCCTGCAAGGTACATAAATCCAATTGGTAATATTAATCCTAGACTGATTAAGCTAATTAACCATACAAGTCGAATAGCTAATCCGACTTCTGAATGTTCTGCAGCCCAATCTACCTCTGCCGTTAATAATATAACACCAATAAATATTCCTAGAATGATAATTTTTTTTATCCAAGAATTAGAATTATTTTCAGACATTTTAATTCATTATTCTATTTCTATTTTATATATTATGTTTATTACTGGATTATTAAACCAAATATTGTGATGTTTATATATTATTTGATAATCTAAATAAATATTATAAAAAAATTACATAAACATGTCAAATTATCATTTTTATTAGAAAAAATTGAGAATTCTGGGTTAATAATAAATATAATATAATGATAAGAATAAAATCAAATGAAAGTGGTTCATTTAAACTTCCTGTATTAGGATATGCAGCTTATGGCGTAAACAAGTTTTTTGATAAATTTAAATCAATTTCTTTCTTCCTTGATAAATTGGAAACATTAGCCTTACGCTATGATATTAAGAAATTAAGCATTGAAAAACCAATTTATATTACAGGTCTTGCTCGTGCTGGAACAACGATTATATTAGAAATGTTAAGTAAACATATAAATGTTGCAACACACCAATATAAACATATTCTTATGCCATATCTCCCTTACTGGTTTAGTTTAATAGCTAATAGAATTAAAATTTATACTAAACCTTTTGAACGGTTCCATAAGGATGGTATAATCGTTACGCGTGAGAGTCCTGAGGCAATAGAAGAAATTATTTGGCGAAAATTCTTTAATAACTACCAGAATGAAAATATCTCAAACATTCTTAGTGGAAATGTTTACAACCCAAAATTTGAGAAATTTTATAAAAATCATATTCGAAAGCTCCTTTTTAATCAAAATTGTTCTCGTTATTTGGCTAAAAATAATTATCATATCACAAGGTTGGAATATTTGCTTAGTCTTTTTCCAGATTCAAAATTTTTAGTTATAATTCGTAATCCAATCAATCACATTGCTTCTCTAATTAAACAAACAAGGTTAATTTTAAGGATGGAAATGGAACATCCCCTTTTAACAGAATGGCTCAGAATTTCGGGACATAATGAATTTGGTCATCGTCAATTATGCATAAACGTAGGAGATACAAAACTTATTTATGAAATTCGTAAACTATGGAGTTTTAAAGAAACTTATATAAAAGGGTGGGCTCTCTACTGGAGATCCATTTATGATTTTATCGCTAATCAGCTTGATATTAACAAGATGCTAAAAAAAGCGACTCTTATTGTTAGGTATGATGATTTATGTAAGACTCCAGAAAAAATAATAGATGAAATTCTCGAACATATCGAATTACCTGTAAAAGAATTTGAAAAGATTAAAAAGTATTATATTAACCATTTACATAAACCTACTTATTATACTCCCAATTTCTCCAAGAAAGATATTAAATATATTTCTGAAATAACTAAAGCAACAACTAATCGTTTTGGATTACGCTGATACTATAAGTTATATTGACGAGTTTTTAAGATTATGTACGGATTATTTATCCCTAGCAAATTATTTATACCAAAATTGACATTTATATCAAAATAATAAAATTGCATTATAATCAATGAAGGGTGAAAAATAAATGGAATATACGATGGTAAAAGGAAAGTTTCCTAGGAAACCAGAATATATTAAAATTTTAGAAATATGTCGAAAAGATTTTAAAAATTTCAAGGAGGATAATGGAGAGAAAATAATTGAAAATCTTGACTCCCAAATTAAAAATACTGGTCAATTTACTACTCCTAATAATAAATCACTTGTTCAAAAGGACAACTTAGAAAGAGTTAGAAAATTGATTCAAGAGGGTAAGGAAGATTTTGCTTTTTCATTATTTTTTAGAACATTCCCGAGTTGTTTACCTCATAGATCAAGGAATATTTAGCTTTAAATAATTACTTTCTAACTTTTTCAATAGAATCGATTTTCCATAGAAATTTCTTAAGATCAACTCTAAATCCATCTAAAACTACAATTCCTTCTTGTTCTAATAAATTCTTTTGGTATTCTCGATCTTCAATAGATTTTAATGCTATTATTCCTTTTGAATTAATTACGCGATGCCATGGAAGATTATATTTTTTACTTGAAGAGTGCAAAGTCCATGACACTTGTCTAGAAGCTCTTGGATTCCCTGCTAGTTTAGCAATAAATCCATAGGTAAGAACTTTACCTTTTGGAATATTTTTAATTATTTGAATAATTTTTTCTGTAAAATCACTAGGAATTGATAATCCCCATCTTGGTTTTATATTTTAATTTAATTACTACGATGATACTGCAATTCTATTTCTTTCGCTTTTAAATATAGTTCTTCTAATTTCCTTTTATTTAAGTCTTTAGTTGTGAATATAATATGATTACAGTCATATTTGCGAAAATCATTCTCAAAAATATGGATATCAAAATATTCTTTTTCATCCCATAAACGAGACCCTGGATAAGGAGTTGCTACAAAATAATTTAAATCATCATTCTCATCAAATGGCAGAGATTTAATAAATTCGATTGTTTGAATAAAACTTTGATCTGTTTCACTGGGTAATCCTAAGACAAAGTAAGCTTGAATAGCAATGTTATATTTTTTCAGATTAATAATTCCAGATTTAACTTTTTCTGGATCTTGATATTTAAAATTGTTTTTAAGAACCAATTCATTCGCAGATTCTATTCCTGTTGCTACTAATTGGCATCCTGATTCCCTTAATAAACGCGCATCTTCAGTACTAATTGTATCTACACGGAGCTCACATCCCCAATGGATTGTAATCTTATTTTCAATAAACATATTGCAAAAATTTCGAAAAAACTCTTTATTAATATTTACATTATCATAGAAATTGATATGAGTATATGTCTGTAAGGATTGGATATCTCTTATTTCTTCTAGAATTGACTGAACACTTCTAATTCTAGTATTCTTGAATAGATTTTGTCTTGAACAAAATGAGCATTGATTGGGACAACCTCGATTAACAATAATATTTGCTACAGTGTAATAATAATTTTCTTGAGATAATTTATAACGGGCTGGTAAAGGTAGATTCTTTAAATTAATTTCATCAATAGCTTGATTAACACATAAAAGTCCCTTGGAATTATAATATGCGATTCCATCAACAGTTTGTAATTGCTTTTCAGAGTAATTTAAACTTTTTTTATTTAAAATTTGAGAAATTAATATTTTTACCAATTTTATAAAAGAATTCTCTGCTTCTCCAATACAAATAAAATCGATTAGATTTTCAGTTTTTTTATCATGATATAAGATATCTTCATACATAAAAGAAACATGAGGTCCACCTAAAATGACAAAACTATTTCTATCATAATTTTTTATTATTCTTGCAATATTTATCGCAAGATGAAATGTGTTTGTAAGCGAGGTTATGCCAAAAATATTATAATCGATTATTCTATCTTGAATTAGCTTTTCTAATTCATCTTCATTTAAATCTATAAATTGTTCAAGATCTAAAATTTCAACGGGAATATTATTTAAATCTAAAATTGCTGCCAAATATAATAATCCTAAATTAGGTTCTCTAAAAAAAGGTGAATGAACATCTGATGGTTTAGATGTTCTAGGATTAATCAGCAGAATCATCGTAATTATCTGTTTTGTTCTCGTTCCTATTTTCTTTTTCGACTTCTCCAGGTAATTTCTTAGGGATTTGAAATGCTTTAATTAATGTTTTAATAGACCCGGGCTTATTATATTTTTCCTCGTAAATTAAAGGTATTTCAATTTTTAAAGAAGGAGATTTATCCTCTTCATCTATGAATAATTCAAGACCTTGAATATTTCGTTCTTTAATAATTATTCGGGTTGAATAATTGTGATCTTGAAAGAAGGTAAAACCATCATTCAAGCGTCCTAATTTTACAGGTTTGATAATGATTTTTTCTTGTTTAACAAATTATTCAGTAATTTCTTCATCTGTAAAAATAATTCCACCGATTATCATAAATCTTCGAATAAGACTATCTGGTTGAGGAATTTGGTTTATATATTCAACGGCTACATTTATTTTTGGATTTGAAACCGAAATATCGGCAACATATTTATCTGGAGTTGATTCTGGAAAATCTTTCTTCTCAATTGGTTTAGCTCTACCTCCACCAATCGGTTTTTCTAATAGATCTTGAAATTCTTGATCATCTTTCGAATACATATTCAGTGAATATATTCTATAAAATAATTTTAATTGTTGTCGTAGCTTACCGGCTAAAATTCCTCCGTATATTTGTACTTTAAAAGAACTTTTTGCGCCGTTGTACATCCAAATTCTTTTAGTATCATGATCCACCAACAAATATACTCTTTCAAAACTAGTCTCATTTAAGATATCACTAACTGCCTGCCCTTGAGCTACTTCTTTAGTTTCCATGTAAGGGAATTCTGATAATTCCACTACTTCAAATATTTGCATATAGGAATATCTAATAATTTCTTATATAATTGTAATGGTAATTCATTAAAATAAATTTCATTATCTTTATTTATTTGAAAACCAATTCAAAATATTACTTTTCCATAAAATTTTTATGAAAATATACATTTTAGAAGTTAATCTTGCTTTTTTAAGTTCAATATTGATGTATCGTGTCCTCTGAGAAAATTATATACAAATTAAACATCAGTGGTGGGAACGAGGGTCCCGGAAAAGGATTATCTAAACTAATTGAGATTGATGAGAAGAAATTTCGATTTGAAGGGATGAAGATCGGTGATATTATAAAGGGTGGGTTAATCGGTTTCGCAAATTATGAATTTAAAATTATGGGTGGAAGTGATTCTAGTGGTTTTCCGATGAGGAAAGGTGTTCACGGACCAGTTAAAAAGAGAATATTAGTATCAAAAAGAAGTATAGGTTATAAACCTAAAAGAAAAGGAGAGAAAAGGAGAAAAACGGTTCGAGGAGACGAAATAACGCATGATATGACTTTGATTAATTTGAAAGTTACAAAATACGGAGAAGCTGAAATTTTTAGGAAGGAATAAAATTTAAACAATTCTTTAGAGTGGAAATAATGGTAAAAGTAAAAAAATGTAGTTTTTGTGGTTACGACATTCCTATCGGCCGAGGTTTAATGTTTGTAAAGAGAGATGGCACTATTTTGAACTTTTGTACTAATAAGTGTCGAAAATCAATGCTAGATTATAATAAAAAAGCAAGAAAAACGAGATGGACTGCCCATTATGGGAAACAATAATTAAAAATAATTATTTCTATTTTCTAAAAAATAAATTCTTTATTGTAATCGTGGAAACTTAAGAAGTTCATCGATTAAATCAACATGGGAGACTATCATACGTTTACAGCAGAATCTTTCGATTCCTAACTCTTTAAATGCTTTTTCAGAAGATTCACCCTTTTCTATCATCTCAAGATAGGGTTTATAAACATGAGCAATTAATTTACCACAGGAGAAGCATCTCACAGGTATAATCATACTTTACTAAAAGAACCATTT
>SMTZ1_10010487_pt1 | contig 18563 bp, 15 predicted proteins | sample DeeMarSWOR136_30_FD_25667 | JGI IMG/M metagenome (IMG submission 25667)
AACACAATCAAACGGCTTCTCAAAGAACTTGAACAAAAAGAATAGAAGCAGTTGTCTCGGTTTTTCTTTCTAGCCACCTGCAACATAGAATGTTGCCTAGTCCATATTAGGCTCCTAATAACAGTGTATTGTTGAAAACAGTCTTTTTCCTGAAAAACTGCAGAACAATCTGTTGCTAAGCCCATAAGAATGTTAACGTTTGTCTAAGAATACAATTCGTCTACTTGGTTCGAGTCTACCAAAACAAGAAAGGTTTGCTTACATTCTTTCTAAAGCTAACTTCTTTTCTTTTATCTTCTCTTTAAGTTCATCTGCTTGGTCTTCTTCGCCCATGGCTTTGTGGCAGTCAACGACATACTCCAGGGCGCTAACTCCGAAACGATCATAACCCTTCTCAAATGCTAGGTCTGCTGACTTGAGAAAGCGTTCCTTAGCTTTATCATAGTCTTTCAGTTGGTAATTGCATTCTGCCGCCTTAAACAGGGCGTAGGAGGCATCAAAAAAGTTCTTGACTTTTTCATAGATTTCGGACGCCTGCAGGTACTTCTCTGCTGCCTCTTCAAATTTGCCGACGTCAGCTAAGGCTGTTCCTTCTTTATGAAGTTTTATTGGGTCCTCTTTTTCCACTTTTTCACTGCTGCTCATACAGAATCACCATTAACATCCGGCATATACCCAGCATGACCTTTAACTTTTACCTTTTCACGCCTTAATGACCTTTTCTGAGACAGAACTTGTGACAGTGAAGTTGAGTCTTTAAGGTTATAACAGAAAAGACTTATTGTATTGGTAAGCTCAGGAATGTATAAGGAGAGGAAAAAGCTGAAACGTAGCACGCTCCTGTTCTGTTTTATACTTATCGTGATTATAGTTTCACCCCTCTTTTTGGTGGTTTTGAGCGTTGGCATAGATGAACAGAAGTCAGAGCCTGAATTTCTTGTTGGTGTAGAATACGCTATCGACAATCACAGTGTTGAAGATTGCAAAGCCTTGGTTGACAGGGTCAAAAATTTCACAAATCTTTTTGTGGTCGACTCGACTGGAATAACATTTGACATATACAATCTCAACGAAGTATGCGACTACGTCTACGAATCGGGACTGTATTTTCTGGTCTTCTTCATTTCTCTACATGAGGAAGGGGCGTGTATTCCTCCAGGGGAGGAGGAGCCCGAACTGGTCTTCCGATATAATTACTATCCGCACATATGGATTGCAGATGCCAAAGAAAAATATGGCGACAAGTTCTTAGGAGCCTACGCCATGGACGAGCCTGGAGGAAACCAGCTAGACGATGGCAGTTTCCAATTGGTCAAGAAAGCAGAAGATCAAACAGAAGCCGCTGAGATATATTTGGAATGGCTTTACGTTCACATAGAGTATTACCTTTACGCCAGAGAATGTGAAGACATTACGGTGTTAACATCGGATTATGGTCTCTACTGGTTCGACTACAAAAGCGGATATGATACTATTCTAGCAGAATTCGCTTGGAATCACAGCAGACGCTTACATGTTGCGCTTTGCAGAGGCGCCGCCAAGGTCCAGAACAGAGACTGGGGCGCCATGGTCACATGGACATACAATGATGTTCCCTACATTGTGTCAGGCAACGAGCTTTACGATGACTTGGTTTTGGCTTACCATAATGGAGCAAAATATGCGGTGATTTTTGATCATCCAGACACAGAGTATTCAGAGTATGGAATATTAACAGAAGAACACTTTGATGCCCTCGAAAACTTCTGGAGCTACGTAAACAGTAACCCTGAAAAGCATGGAACAGAAAAAGCAGAGGTGGCTTATGTTCTCCCCGAAAACTTTGGCTTCGGATTCCGCAGCTCCAACGATAATATTTGGGGGCTGTGGAGCGCCGACACGGATGATCGGGCGGAAAAGATTTGGGGCGACGTCAACCAGCTATTAGACCAGTATGGTTCCAGATTGGATATTGTTTACAGTGACCCAGAATTCAATGATGATCTGCAAAGGCACTATAAAGAATTGTTTTTCTGGAATGAACCATTAAACTAGAGACTGGTTTGTTGGCTGGATGGCTGCGTTTAGATGAAGGAAGACGTAAAAATTAGTTCAGAGCTTTCAACGACTGGAATCTACACACTGCTACTGTTTCTGTCAAAGCAAATTACAGTGGACATAGGAAAGTTGGGAAAGCAGAAATTTCCAATGGGATACTACACTTACACTGGCTCAGCTTTAGGCAAGGGAGCCTCAAGCCTCAAACATCGACTCGCTAGGCACATGAAGAAAGAAAAACGAAAGTTCTGGCACATAGATTACCTTCTGGCAGACGAAAACGTGTCCATTGAAGCGATTATAGTCACTGAAACCAACGAAAAAATGGAGTGCCAAACAAATCAGCACATAAAAACTATAGTAGGAGCAAAAGTTCCAGTCAAGGGGTTCGGAGCCTCTGATTGCAGAAAAAACTGCGAAAGTCACCTACTATATTTTCCAGAGGTCGAGAATACAGACTTCCTGGTTCAGAAACTCGTTGAACATCTACAGTCAGCATCAGGCATTCTTTCAGTCTGTGTGATTCATTAACGCTTTTTCGGCGGGTTATTTTTGGGTTACCCGTTTTTTGGGTATAAACAGTAGAGTCAAGAAGACGCCGGCTAGGAAACCCCCCACATGAGCGGTGTGGGCAACGGATTCTACGACTCCGGAGGACACGTAGGCGGTTTCGATTAAAATCGTAATGAAGACGAATAGGATGGCTGGAAGCGGGATGGGAATGAAACCGAATAGTTTGAGGAGCCAACGAAAGGGAAAAAGAATTGCGAAGGCAGCTAAAACGCCGAAGATTGCGCCCGAAGCACCTATAGTGGGGATAGCGGATGCGCTGTTTAGGTAGGAATGAAAGAGTCCTGCGATAACGCCGCAGGCTAGATACAGCGCCAAAAAGCGGGAACTGCCTAATTCTCGTTCAACCGCGTCGCCGCTTATCAATAGAAAGAGCATGTTCAGTCCTAGATGAAGGATGTCAGCGTGCAAGAACATGGATGTTATTAGGGATAAGAGGTTCTCGCCTCTCATGATCTGCTCGGGAACTAAACCGTAGGTTATGATTAGCTGGTTATAGTATTCAGGGTCTGTTAGGCTCTGTATGAAAACTAGGATATTCACCACAATGAGCAGGTATGTTACCACAGCAACCTTAGACGCCAAAGCTAATCCACCCCTAAACAGTTAGACGCTCACTATTTCCCAAGAAACATAAAATCCTTTTTGTTCAAACTGAATGATCCGGCTGTGCCTAATAACCTATAATTAGGTATAACCACAAAATAGCCTCTTTAGCGGAGAAACAAGCCCGTTTTTGGTTTGGGAAGTGAAGAAGATGACAGAGACAGCCGTGGTGTACTCACCTAAGTATTTGCGCCACAAAGCCGGCAGCCGTCATCCCGAGTCCCCTTCCCGCCTAAGAGTAATCATGAGAGAACTGAAGAAGAGCGGAATTCTCGAAAATGAAAGATGTTCTCTGGTCGAACCTGAAATCGCCCGCATCAAAGACTTAGAGCTGGTCCACAAAATCGATCATATTCAGCGAATTCAACAATTTTGTAGCTGTGGCGGTGGAATGTTAGATAAAGAAGACACGGTGGTTTCTCCCGAAAGTTATGAAGTAGCCCTCTTGGCTGCCGGAGGAACCTTGAAAGCGGCTGATCTGGTCATGGCGGGAAAGTTCAGAAACGCCTTCGCATTTGTTAGACCTCCTGGACATCACGCTGGACCGGGCTACTCCATGGGTTTCTGCGTCTTCAATAATATTGCAGTAGCTGCTGCTCATCTGCTAGAAAAGTTCAGCCTTGACCGAGTTTTGATTTTGGATATAGATGCTCATCATGGAAATGGAACACAGGAAATCTTCTACAGAAGCAACAAGGTTCTCTACGTTAGCCTCCACGAGGACCCCTTTGAGTTTCCCTTAACAGGATTCGCTGATGAGGTTGGCGAAGATAAGGGAGCAGGATACACAGTGAATGTTCCACTCCCCTATGGAACAGACGACCGAATCTATCTCCGAGCCTTCAACGAGATTGCGGTTCCAATTATCAACCAATACAAACCACAGTTCATTCTAGTCTCCGCGGGATTTGACAACCATTACACAGACCCAATTGGGAACCTGTCTCTATCAGCTCTCAGCTACATCAAAATCTTTGACACAATTTTAGAGTCAGCATCAAAGTTTTGCCAAGGAAAATTGGCGGCAGTTCTGGAGGGCGGATACAGCCTAAGGTTTCTTGGAAAGAGTGCATGTGCGGTGACTGCTAGATTGGCTGAAATCCCCTATTCCATCAGGGATAAACATCGGAGCGCAAATCTGAAGACACGGAGAAAGGGAGAAAAAACGATAGAACAAGTGAAGAAAATTCAATCGTCATTCTGGAACATAAAACACTAATTTTTCATAAAATAGAGAAAAGGTTGGGGAAATCTGATTGTTTCCCCGAAATGGGATATGCGAATCTGAGTGTCCGGTTTACTCCTCGATGACTTGAATGGCGCCTTCGGGGCATTCCATCTCGCATGCTCTACATGTGATACAGTCCTCAACGTTTACTGGAACAGACTTTCCGTCTTTCATTTCGTAAACACCGACAGGACAAGTGTCAACACATGTTTCGCATCCAGTAACCATTATCTAATCAACTCCGCTTTTTAGATTTTAATCAAAAAGAAGCATTGAAATAAAAACGTTTTGTAAAAAAAGAGAACTATTCTCGGAGCCTCAGAAGAACTCCGTCGATCGTTGCTTCAGCCTCTTCGATTCTGCTCTTGTATTCTTCGAGAAGCTTTACATATGCATCCTTGGAAACTTCTCCGCGTCTGTATCTTGATTCAAGTCGTTGCATGTCTCTTTCTGTGCCTTCAAGATTTGTTTCAGCCACCTCGATCTGTCTCATCATGTTTGCATATTTGGAACCAGCAGATCGTATCTTCTCGCTGAGAGTGGAGAGATTTCTAGAAATTGTGGATAGACGTCCGTCCAGCATCTTTTTCCTAACCTTAAATCTGCGTCTAGGGATTTTTCCTTTCTGTAAACGCTCCTCTAGGGATTCAAGCTCTGATCGAATTCTTGTTTTTTCTTCATAGTAATCGACGAAGCTTCTGAGGTCTTTCGGTGGAATCGCAATTATTGGGGATACAGAAGGCTTCGGGGCTTTCCAGAAAAAGGTTACTGCTGACGCGGCAATCGCTAGGATTCCAATCCATATTGTGGGGTAGAAGGAAGACCAGAATATGAGATGTTTATAGTTGATGTTGAAGTTGAGGTCTTCGGATGGTGTAACATAGGAGAAAGCAAAGTTCATGGTTTCTTTAAGGTTGCTTTTTTTGATGCTGATGGGGTCTATAGGAGTGGATGATTGGAATTCGGCACCTTTGGGGAGAGTTATGGAGACGGCTAATTTTCCTATTGTTGAGTCGAATCCTTCATAGAAATTGAAATTTAAGTTGTAGTTGATTCCATTCTTTTGACTGACGTATTTTTTCCATGGAATATGATAATTTAGATAGAGAGTCTCGGTTTCATTTGTGTCTATGATTTCTCTGAGAGTCACTATCATCTTTCCATTTTCAGTTATTTTCTCAAGTGTACCCATCTCGTCCCGCACTTCAAAGTTGTAGGCATCTTCTGGGAAGCCAAATTCAACGGTGCTTGTCCAAAATCCCATGTTTGTTATGTAGTAAGAGTTAGTAACGTAGATGCTTCCCACCTGATCTATAATTATCTCCCGGTCTATCTTATTGAATTCGATTTCAATAATTGGGCGTTGGAATTCGGCGTATGAATATTGTTTTGACAAGGAGAGGTCGTACACGGTATCGAGCACGGTATCGGATTCATCGTAAAGGTTGATGCCGGCAATCCACGTAGGATTAACGCCTGAAGCATATATGTTTGTACCATTTAGGGCGAGGTAGACAACATGAATACCCACATCAAGATATGTGGAATTATCGGTTAAGACGCTGACGGAATGTGGTAACGTTAACCTCTACGCCTAAATTAAGGTAATCATAGGCTCCGTCGCCATCAGTGTCCACGCCCTCATCATAGATTATGCCGGTTAGATTTGCAGACCCGTCTTGGGCACTAACTGGGGACACTTGCACCAAGAAAAACAATAAGGTTGAAAGGATTAGGAGAGAAATCATCATCTTTGCCAAGATTCTTTTTTGCGTGTGTGTATTCTTCACATGAAACACCATCAGTGGATTCTTTATTGTTTGTTGGCGTAAGTAAAGTAGATTACCTTTATTTACTTTTAGATAAATCAAGGCTCCAACAAGTGAATCGAGGCATCTGTGTTTTCTATATAACATGCCTTCAACATCAATCCAGCATTGATAGGCTACTTGCGAGAACTGGTTTTCAAAGGGACGGATAAATTGAAGATGAAAACGGGAGTTTAGCCTAAGTGAATTCAGTCTTTGAAGTGAAAATTAAAACTCCGCTCAAGATTGAGAATATGATTATTGAGATTTGAGACAGCAATATGATTTCCGTAAAGCCGTATTGATAATGTTGAAGAGTTATGTAATTGCCAACCACCGAAACCAGTAGGAGAATAACCCCTAACATTGAAACTTTAAAGCGTTTTCTTTTTAGCATAAACATTCCCCCAGCCAAGCCAAATGCAGAAGCTACAATGCCAAGAATTCCCAAAATCAGAAATCCAAGTAATATAGAGGAACCGTAGTAAGAGACTAAAGTTACGTATTGGTAAACTGAAATATATCCTAAGCCAGCGGAAAAGGCGGCTGCAATTATTGATAAAATGGCTGCCGCAAGCACTAAATCTGTTCGCTTTTGTTTTGTCTCGTCTATAGGTTCAAGGGATTCTCCACATTTGGGACAAAAACTGGCATCTTCATCGAGTATCTCTTTACCACAGTTTGGGCAATTCAATAAGCATTCAACCTTTTTATCTTCTTTTATACTCGCCGAATTGTAACCCCATTCGTTTTTCTATATATTTAAGTCTATTTCAAAAATAAAAATGGGATGTTGACCCAAATCTAGCGTGTCTTCAATAGATGAAAACTTTGGGTGTCTTAACGCGAGCATTTAGAAATGTTTACAATTCTCTTTTCTCGAAAAACGAACTCACTTTTCATCTAACGATAGTGTTCAGTATGGCCAAAGAAGCGTATAATGCCTCTTCGGTTCTAACAGTCTCGGTCCCCTGATCTGGAATAGTGTTAACAGTGAAATCTGTAACTTCATCCAACCTAAGATTTTCTTGTGCCACAATCTCATGAAGCCCCTGAGTTGGCGCACCAAAAGCCACCAGAACACTACGGGATTTTTTCCATCGTTCCGCCAATTCATCAGCGACTTGCGTTAACGGGGTACCCAACTTAGATGTGGCAACCACAAGATCATAGGCATGTGATTTAGTTAGTTGTCCAAAAGAGACTTTTGAAGCTGTCACAGTGTAGCCCCAGTAAGCTTCAATCTCTTCTAGGTTTGCTAACGTGACTCTGGGGTGTTTTCCAAGTTTTCTTATTTTGATAGTGACTCTTTTGTTTACGGGCAGTTTATTGTCAGGGATTAGGAATGGACGTTCGACGCCTATGTCCACGAGGGACCCGGATTCAGTAACAGATACTATGACCCCTTCTCTGTATTCGCCAATCTTCAGCTTCTTTGCTCTTTTTTCTATAGGATGGTGGGGTGTGCGTAGGGGCGGGATAATACCCACGTATCGCAGTTCAGGTTTGATTTTGAATAAACGTTTCCGAAGGTACTGGGGGGTCTCCATGTACGAAAGAAGGGTAACGATTAGATTCCTGTCCCATTTCTGGTTGGTGCTCAGATTGTCTGGAAATACAATAATTTCTGTAACACGGAAGATGGCTACTGCTCTGCCAATCAAGCCGATTTTCAGTGTTTTCTCTCGAAGATGAGGGATGTCAGAGACTATGGAAACAGGTATGGCTATGGCAAGCTTGCGATCGCGTCTTAACATAGTTTTTCAGCTCCTCAGGAATTTGGCATAAACCGAATTATACTTATTCGGCGTGGATAATCGCCAAACGCTGTCTCGAAAATGAATCTTCCTGAAAGAACCAGCCTATCGAGCACATAATAGGACTTCCAATCTGAATCAAAGTAGTTTATGTCACCGTGCTCATACAGCAACAGATATTTAACATTCGAAGCTTCGCATCGCTCAATCAACCAAGTTTCATTAAGTTCGGGTCTGTAGGCATCAGCCGCTTTTTCAGGGTAAGGCCACAGCTCTCTTTCACCCGATTCGTGTATATTCATGTAAAAGTTCACCATGTCTGTGCTGAAGAAATTTCCCGTAAACAAAACTACAGTAGCTTCATTCGACGCTGAATTCTCACTTACATATTGGCTTGCCTCTTTTATTGGAATGTGAACGTGTTCAACTTCAACCCAAGAGTATGCGTCCCGCCAACTGTAAACGAGCAAAGTGCCCATCAATAACACGAAAATAATAGCAGCAATTTTAGGGATAGACGTTCTACGCAAACTGGTTTTGGATGCTCTCAAGCCATCCTTTATTTTATCCTGCATGAACAGAATGAACTCTGAAGCGGAAATCGCCAAAATTGGAAATAGTGGTGTAACGTAGCGCCAACCTTTGTTAGGGATAAGCGTGAAGACGCTGTAAACCACAAAGAACCATATTAAAGCGAACTTGTCCTCGCTCCTTCTTCGCCATAACATGAAACCTAAACCAAACAAACCGAGAGTGTAGAGAGGCAGAGAAATCGGATGGATATGACTGTAAGGATAGGTCATCTCTATGAGATAGAATATTGGAAGAAAAAATCGTCTACTATAAGCAGTTCTTTCCTCGTTGCCCACCTGAATCGCATAAAACCAGTCTCCAAGAGTTTCTGAAGCGGACTGATGATACATAAGAAAGAACCATGGCAGAATAACAGCAACCGCGATTATGGCTATAAGCAATAATTTGCCGATTTTAGTTAGAATCCGTTCTCTCCACATTAAGAACATGCTAACCAGCATAACTATGCCGCCGACCAAGACCTGATACTTGGCGATGAACCCTAAGCCCATTGTTACTCCACTTAGAAGTAACAGTTTGTTATTGTTTGATCGCATCCAAGAGTAGAATAAGAACAGTGAGATTGAAAAAAAGAACATTAACATAGTTTCGATTAACGCCACTCTGCAGAGGATGATGAAACCAGGCATTGACGCTAGCAAAATACTTGAAAGCAGAGCTGTTTTTGGTCCATAAAGGCGATAAGCGTACTCGAAAACAACCCATACTGAAAGGATACCGAAAGTTAGTGAGACAAGTCTGACTGAGAGCACGCTTGCGCCCAAAAATATATAGTACAAAGCGGTTGTAGCGTCGAATAATGGTGGATAAAATAGATACTTTTGCGTGTACTCTTGAAGCTGTCCACGGCTTAACAGCAGTCCACCAACGGATTGCCGCATAATCCAAGTACAGCAACAGAAGAGCTGTATACGCTATAAGAAAAAATAAAAAAATTAAACGCCATCTGCCCAAACGATGTACAATACGTGAAAGAACAGCAGTCAATTTGCAGATCATTCCATACTGATTAGTCCTACATACGCTCTACTAAAGTTGAAGTAATTAAAGTGATATATAAAAAATGGCGGAACAACGGTTCGTTTTCTGTTCCTTTAAACTGGTTGGAAATAATTTATTGGCAAATATAGATCAGACCCTCATTGCAAAGTATTCATTGTGTTTTCTGCACACAAGAAGATTGGTTTGCTGAGGCTTCCGCACGGGCTAATGAGGAGGAAAATTGGAAAACCTCCAAGCTACTGCTATCGCTTAAAGCTTGTCCCGTGATGAAGCCTTCTCAGCCCTTTTTCGTTCAATGTTTTACTCCCCATAAAAAAAAGGGAGGGAAAATTTTGGGTTTATTTTCGTTTTCGGAGTGCCCAATAGGCTGCTACACCGATTACGACTGCTACCACAACGGCTGATATGATGGCTAAGTCTGTGGTGCTGAATAGGGGTGCTTCTGTAGGTTCTGTTGGCTCGGGTTCTGTTGGTTCTGGTTCAGTTGGCTCTGGCTCTGTAGGTTCAGGTTCTGTTGGCTCAGGTTCAGTTGGCTCGGGTTCAGTAGGTTCAGGCTCGGTTGGCTCAGGCTCTGTAGGCTCTGGCTCAATTGGCTGTGCTGCTGTTGGTGCTTCTCCTACGTTTATGTATGTTTCAGCATATGAGCCATAGTAGGCATTTGATCCTTCGAAGGTGGCAGTGATCTTGTATAGTCCTGGAACTGGTGGAGTAAATGCGCAGCCGTAAACGCCGCTCAAGCTGCTTGTGGCTCTGCCGACCTCGTAGGTGTTGCCGTTAGGGTCAAGAGTCGTTAGGATTACTTCAACGCCTTCTGCGTCTTTGGGACATCCTTGCTGCATGTACAGGTATTCCATAAAGTCCTCTTGGTCTTCATCAGCTATAGCGGGTACACTGTTGAATTTGCCTGCTTCCACCAGCTGTTTAGCGCCTGGAGACTGATCAGTTACAGTGCCTTCAATCACTACGCTGGTTCCCAACGCAGTTGCTTTGGGTCCTGCTGTTACTGTTGTGGCGCTTGGGCCCTTGCCGAAGCAGTATATCTGATTGTCATAGTAGTTTAGACCGACGACGTATCCGTCTGCGATAACCGTACATGGCGCTGTGAGGTGTGCTCCACCATCTCCGGCTGACATATATGCTATTTTCCATAGTTCTTCGCCTGTTTCTACGTCTATGCAGCGTAGGTTTGGACCACGCCACATTGGCTGAGTTAGCGAGTGCTCACCTGAGACCATGTAGATTTTTCCGTCAGCAACAGCTGTTGCGTACATTGGGTAATTGCCATAGGGAGATTCGTAGCCGACGTTGGTGGCATCGTATGTCCATAAGACCTCTCCTGTTGTAATGTTGTAGCAGATTAGTGATCCGCTGTAGCCATAGCTTAAGATTCTGCCCATGTAGATGGTTTCGTACATACCATGGTATTGCCATGACGGTTCTGGTGCAGATGGACCCCAAAGTGGTTCACCTGTAAACAGGTCGAGTGCCCATCGTTGTCCTGTCATTGCTTGGTCATAGAGCATGACTCCATTTTCTGGGACTGCAGTAAAGCCGCTCATTGTTCCTCCGCCAAAGAAGCCGCTTGGGATTTCTGCAGGTATGTCTGAGTATGGTGGCGTAAAGGTAAAGTTCCACAGCAGTGTTCCTTCTTGTCCGGGTGCTAGGCTCAATGCCCAACAAACGCCTAACTCCAGTGGCTGACCTACTCTGTTGTTTCCTGCACTTCCACCGATTACGAAGTCACCCTCACGAACTGCGCGGATGCTGCCTGGTAAGCTTGGTACTGTCACGTTCAATGAGTACCCGTTATTTCCGTCGAACGTTGCGTTTAGAGTGGGTCTCCACATCCAGTATTCATTGCTATTCCATGAATCTTCGTACCATATAGCTCGGCTTGTGTTCCAGCACTGCAAATAAAAGGGAGCCACATCTGGGAAGAACGGACCCATTGGGTTCGGTGTCCCTTCAATGCTATAATAAAGTATACTTCCCTCTTTGCCGTAGACTTCGTAACCTCCGCCGAACCAGCCACCCGCAGCGAGGCTTGATACATTTCCTAAGCTGCAGATGTAGTTTCCTGTTTCTGCGTCGAACATATCCCACGTGTTAGAACCGCGCCCAGAAGACTTTGACCATATGTATGGGAAGCCTCCGTGCTGGTTAGGTGATTCATAGTTGTATATCTGACCCATTGACAGTAACCCAATTGAGAGTTGTCCGTGTGCGTCGAAGCCGCCGCCAGTTCCCGACACGGGACCAGTGGAATTTCTGAACCATAGTTCTTCTCCGGTGTACAGATCAAGGACACGATAGCCTTCTCTTGGGATCGATCGAATGTTGTAGTAGATTTTTCCGTTGAGAATTATCGGTGGCTGGAAACCAAGCCCTTCGTAGTGTCCGGTTTCGTAGGTTGTAGGACCAAACCGAGCGTCCATAACGCCGCCAGCCCACATTGGAGTAGCCCACATTATGTGAGCACTCTCTGGACCAGTACCGTAGTTAAAACGAACAGTTGGGCCTACAGTTTGAGCCGCACCACCCAGCCAGTTACCTGTAAGTTTGTACCAGTCTCTGTTCAAGCCGGTTATTGGACGAGTATAATAGTTTTCTGGAGGGAAAGGAGCCTCAGGCCATCCCTCTATCGGATCCTCCTGAACGGTGAGAGTAAGAGGTTGGCTAGTTGCGCCTAGATAAGTATCGCCGACGTATTCAGGTGCATAAATGGTTCCATCTGGGCGTGGAGGCAAGCCTGTTAATACTTGGTCTTCCAGTCTAGACATGAAAGTGTATGTGCCAACTTGAGTAGGTGTGTATACAGCCCATCCGCCTCCAACTGGATCGGATTCGATTGGACCTAAGGTAGTTTGCCCGGTAGGCGTTGTGATGTCCACATAGAATTGCCATCTGTCACCGGCAGCACCTTGCGCTGTCGGCGGCACCGCGTTAGACCAAAATTGAATTACCAGTTGCTGACCGACTCCTAAAACATTGTTTTGAAGAGCGATGTAGCAATATCTAGGAACCTCCCATGGAGGATCATGCGCAGAGACGATGGGCAAAGCAACGAACATAGCAGCAAAGGTTAACATTAGAACGAAAGTGATAGCAGATAGTTTTTGTTTACTTTTCAGATTTTTCATTTTTTTCTCTCCTGATTTTAACGGTTACTTATGACCAATATCCAATAGTTAAATGGTGGTTAGTAGAACTCCTACTGACAAATCCAGAAGCCATGAAAAGTTTGTAACTGTGATTTTGGTTCCACCAAAAGATCGCAGGCAGTTCCTGAACGATTTCAGAGCAGTCACACGCTTCGATACAAACCAAGAATATCCTGAAGACAGTTTAGTTGATCGAGAAGGTCAAAATATACAGAGAATTCTTCAACCCAAAAGTGAAAGATGACCAAAAAATACGATACAAAAACGGCAAGTCCAACGCTGTCAAAACTTTCTCCTGACTTGAAACCTAAAAAAATTCAATGTGATCACAAAAGAAAGAGGGTTTGCTGAGGCTCCTGCACGGGCAAGTTTGAGGGAAAAATGAAAGCCACCAAAAGCAATTCTATCGCTTCTAGTTACTTTTCATTTCCCATGCCGGAGCCTATTCAGCCCCATTTCTTCCATATAATTACTTGTTACAAAAAAAAGGGGGGAAAATGGTTGGTTTATTTCCGCTTTCTGACGATCCAGAAGCCAACTAGCACTGCCACTGCAACGATTATAGCTGCCACTATTATTGCCATTTCTGTGGTGATTAAGGGCGCTTCTGTTGGTTCAGGCTCTATTGGACCAGCTGGTGATGGTGCGGGATCTACTGTTATGTATGTTGATGCTGATGACTTGTAGTAAGCTTTGGTTCCCGAAAATTCTGCTATGATCAGGTATTGGCCTTCATCATTTGGTTTCCAGCTCTTCCCGAAGTTACCCCATATGTCGCTTGTGGCTTCACCGATATCTTGGTAGTTGCCGTTAGGATCAATAGCATACAATTTCACTGTAACTCCAGTCGCGTCATCTGGCATTGCTTGCTGCATGTACACGTATTCCATATAGTCCTCTTGGTCTTCGTCAGCTATCGCTGGAACTCCGTTTGGAAACCGGGCTGCTTGTTCTTGTTGCTGGGTGCCAGCAGACTTGTCAATAATTGTTCCTGTAATCTGTACGCTGTTTCCTTTTGCGATGACATTGTTTTGGACTGTGACTGTTGTTTCGCTTGGTCCCTTGCCGACGCAGTATATCTTCATATCATAGGCATTGAGCCCTACGAGATAACTGTCTGCAATAGCATAATTGCTGCCACCGTTTCCCATAGGCATGTTGGCTCCGAGGAAGGATAATTTCCAGAGTTCTTCTCCTGTGTCGGCGTCTATACAGCGCATGTTTGGACCGCGCCAAAGTGGTTGGGTGGGTGAATGTTCACCTGAGCCGAGGTAGATTTTGCCGTCAGCAATACAGCCTATGCTGATGGGATAATTGCCATAGGGAGATTCGTAGCCAACATTGCTAGCCTCATACCTCCACAGCTCGACTCCTGTCTTGATGTCGTAGGCGATTAGTGTTCCGGCGTAGCCATGTGACAGAAGCTTGCCATCGTAGACGTTGAAAGGCATTCCATAGTAGTTCAGTGCTGGTTCGGGATCAGTTTCCCATATTTGTTGTCCTGTTGCTAGGTCGTAACCCCATCTTACCAATGTATTTGCATCAAAGAAGTGGAAGACGCCATCTTCGGGATCAACATATGGCCCGCTCACGGGGTACCCACCACGCGGGGATTGAGCCGCTGGCGCGTACGCTCGTGGAGGCGTATAGTCGTATTGCCATAGCAGTGTCCCTTCTCTTCCTGGTTCGAGACTCAAAGCCCACAAAGTGCCATCAACAACTGCAGTGGCGTCGTTTTGTCCTCCAGTTCCACCGATTATGTACTCACCCTCACGAACTGCGCGGATGGGACCGGGTAAGTTTGGTACTGACACGTTTAATGAGAAGCCGTTGTTGCCGTCATACGTCATATTTAGGACGGGTCTCCACATCCAGTAGCTATTGGCGTAAAATTGCTCTTCGTACCAGATTGCTCTGCTTGTATTCCAGACAGTCAAACGATTGTTGGCAATATTGTAGAATAGTATGCTTCCTTCTTTGCCGTAAACCTGTGTACCGCTAAAAGACACATTGCCTATGCTGCAGATGTAGCTTCCTGTATCTGCGTCATACATATCCCATTTATTGGTGTAAGTAGGGAAGAAGGCATTACCCGTGGCACCAGTGGACCATAGGTACGGCATGCCTCCGTGCTGGTTAGGTGACTCATAGTTGTATATCTGACCGAAACTCAGCAGTCCGCCTGCGAGAACTCCAGAGAAGTCGAAGCCGCCGCCAACGCCCTGTACCGGACCAGTGGTGTTTCGGAAGTATAGTTCTTCACCAGTATACAGATCAAGGCAACGCCAACCTTCTCTTGGAAGCGATCTAACATTGTAGTAGAGTTTTCCGTTGAGTATTATCGGAGGCACGAAATCAACACCTTCATAGTGATAAGTTGCGTAGCCTATAGGACCACCAAACCGAGCATCCATGATACCACCAGCCCAAACAGAAGATGACCACATTACATGAGCACTTTCTGGTCCTTGTCCATAGCCAAAATAGTTTGTTGGGCCTACATTTTGAGCGGCGCCAGCCAGCCAGTTACCTGCTAGCGGCCACCAGTCTCTGTTCATGTCATTTATTGGTCTTGTCCAGTATTCTGTTGGATAGGGAGTCTCTTGCCAACCCTCTATTTGGTCTGTCTGTACGGTAAGGTATACAGGTTCGCTATCGGTAGCGAGGTAAGTATCACCGATGTAAGCGTCTCCGCCACGAGAGTAACCCCCAGGAGGGGGGTTATCGCCGGGTAGAATAGTCTGAGGGAATTTAGCTACTATAGTATATGTACCCACTTGACTAGGTGTGAATGTAGTCCATCCGCCTCCTACCGGGTCAGAGGTGAATGGTCCCAACGTTTGTTTGGATCCACTAGGATCTGTGACTTCCACGGTCCAAGTCCATCTGTCACCATAAGCGCCTTCTGCGGTTATTGGGTAGTGATTAGGCCACCACATAATCAAAGCCTCCTGACCGACGCCTATAGGATTGGGTCTAACAACAGCATATGCAACGACTGGAATTGTCCATGGAGGATCATGCGCAGATACGATGGGCAAAGCAACAAATATTGCAGCAAAAGTCATCATTACAACGAAAGTGATAGCGGATAGTTTTTGTTTGTTTCTTAATTTTTTCATTTCTTTCCCCTGCTTTTTACGGTTATTTATTGACAACAATCAAGTAGTTAAATTGTAGTTAGTAATAAACCTACTGACAAAACCGTAAACCTTAATTTCTTAATTAGGGCTTGTGGTATCTTTCTAAGGAAGTTGCCATCTTGGAAGATGTTGAAGTCTTAAAGGAACTAGGATTAACTTTATGTCAAGCGAAAGTTTACCTGACACTTTGCCGTTTTGGAAATTTAGATGCAAAAACGGTTTCGAAGAATGCAGGTGTGCCTCGACCAGACGTTTATCGAATAACGTCAGGACTTATAAAGTTAGGATTAATTGAAAAAGTTATATCTCGACCAACAAACTTCAGGGCAATACCAATCGAGCAGGTAACATCCATTTTACTCAAACGAAGAAAAGACGATACATGTAGATTGGAATCAAAGACCAGAACTTTTTTGGAGAAATTCAAAACTAACAACAAGGAATTGCAGGTTGGGGAAACGGAATTTGTTTTGGTGCCTAAAAATGAAGCGATTGTGGAGAAGTTTAGAGGCTTGATCGAGAACGCTCAAAGCAGTATAGATATGGTGAGTTCGTGGAAAAGATTCTCAGGCTTTCTCTCCTTTGCGGAAGAAATTGAGAAAACTTGGTCTAATGGCGTTAACTGTCGATTCATCGTGGAAATTCCTGAAAAAGGCAGAGTCTCTGATCTTGTTTTAGACTTTTGCCAAAAAAGCAGTTCTTGCGAAGTTAGGTTTGTTCCTTCGCCTCCACAAACTGTTATGAGCATACATGACAAAAAAGAAATTTTGATTGCTTTAGACCCTAAAACGGTACTGTCTGGATCATCTGCCCTGTGGTCAAACAACTGCAGTCTCTTACTGGCAATGCAAAACCACTTTGACGTTTTATGGCTTACGGCACTGAAAGACCCTGCGTATAACCTTGACGTTGAGCAAGTTTGAGTATTCTATACAATCAAGAATTTTGGCCCAAAAAATTTAGTTTCAAGTACTATACACGCTTAGACTACCGATGGTTTCATGGTCTTCTTCAAATCTAACAATCTTGGTGCTTTCAAAAATTTTCTAGTGTCCTATGCGCACGTTTACAAGAGACCTCAACGGATTTTTGTTGAAATATCTGCATTAAGAATTCCGTAGATTCTAAGTAATTCTGGCTGTAAATGAAGGATGTCAGTTAAGGTTATTAACCCAACCAAATTTCCATCTTTGGTCACGGGAAGTTTCTTAATCTTATGTTCAATCATTAGCTTCACCACTTCTTCAAGTTTCATTTTCGTAGTTCCAATGATAAGAGGCTGAGACATGACCTCGCTAACTTTGGTCTTCTTAGGATTTTTCGACGCAAGTAAGACACGTGTTAACATATCCCGCTCTGTCACGATTCCCACAGGTTTTCCCTGATCTACAACGACTAAACTTCCGATGCCATGGTCGTTCATCAATTTCACTGCTTTATCAATGGTCACTGTTTTTTTCACTGACACAACATTATGTACCATAACGTCCTCAAGTTTCAACGACATAAACACACCATCGTGCCGTATTACTTAGTATCTGGGACACGATAAATATATTATATATTAAGATTTAATAAAGATTGCGTTTTTTCGGACATACATAACAAGTGCAAAAATAGCGGTTTTTCAAAAACAGTTCTTGACAGTTAACTGTTTTTCTTTTCGTCAAGTGTCCCCTTTAGTCTAATCAATCCAAGTCCGTGGATCATAATGTCAGAGACCAATCTTTTCAGGGATGTTCTTCTCCCTTTTTTTTCTTCCCACTCCACGGGAAACTCAACACATTTGTAATTGTCATGAATACTACGGACGATTATTTCAGTGTCCCAGAACCAATCATCACTTTTGCAGTTATTCAATTCATCTTTGATCAGACGTTTGGAGAACGCTTTGAAGCCAATTTGATGATCGAACACATTATCTTTATACATCATTCTGATGAGCCTGTTGTAAATTCGCGACGTGAAATCCCGTATACGCGGGCGATTAACTTCAGCGCCTTTTATGTATCTTGATCCCGTAGCCAAATCATTTCCTTCTCGTATGGCGTTAATTAATTGCGGAAAATATTTCATGTCTGTAGCAAGGTCACAGTCTACAAAAACGTAAATGTCCGCATCTAATCTGTTCCAGACACGCTTCAACGCGAGTCCTCTTCCAAGTTTCTTGGCTGAATGAAAATGGATTACTCTCGGGTGCATGCCCTCCAAGGATTTAGCCACCACATCTGTTCCATCAGTACTTCCATCTTCAGCTATTACAATACAGAACTCTTCATTTAATGGGGGAGTTGCTTGCAGCAGCGATTCTACGCATTTTCTTAGGTTATTTAATTCGTTGTATGCTGGCACCGTTACAACAATCAAATGTTATCTCCCTGCTTGTGTTGCAATAAGTGTGACTCCCAACAGAATGAAGAAGACGCCTGCCCAGCCAATTAATCCGACTTGTTCCTTAAGGAATATTTTAGAGAACAGGAGTGTCCAGATATAGGAAGTAGCAACTATGGGATAAAGTATAGACAGATTCTCCTTGCTTAAGGCGTAAACGTACAAGACAGTGGACACGCAATACACTGCGATAGCAATGATCAGATGATAATTTGTAAGCAGCAGCTTGATATCAAACTGGAGATTGTCTGCCCCCCGCTTGAATT
>SMTZ1_10003267_pt1 | contig 18561 bp, 11 predicted proteins | sample DeeMarSWOR136_30_FD_25667 | JGI IMG/M metagenome (IMG submission 25667)
CCGGCGGGCGTCAGCCCATCTTTAACGAGGACGATTCCGTGGGCATCGTCTTCAACGGTGAGATCTATAATTACCGGGAGCTCATGGGCCAGTTACAGTCGTGACCCTCATGGCCTCTCTGCAGAATAGACCGGTGACCTCCGTTTCTATCGGATTTTAAGAGCGGGAGTACGATGAGCTACCTTATGCCGAGGAGAAATAGTGAATAATAAATCTTGGTATATACTGGTATATTATGACCTTGAAAACCAAAATACGGCCCTTTTTCTGTGGGTGGCTTCGCAGAGAGAATCTGCCCCGCGCAGCGGGGCTCAGTTAAACAGGTCGCCGCAGACGACGGCGACGGATTAAGAGTTACTATAATTCAAATTACACCTAACTCCGCTTTAGAATCGGAAGTCCCCTTGAGCCCAGAGTGATAATCTACATGAAACAAAAACAGTGGGAAAAGAAAGCCAGAATGCTTGTATTACTTGGGGGGATGTGCTTTCTGCTCAGAGTATTATTTTGGTTTATATATAAGCCAGTTGTATTTCCAGACACTAGTGGTTATGAACTCCTTGCTTCGCAAATCAGAATGCTCAACTTCAATGGTTATGAAGGAATTCGTACCCCGGGCTATCCTCTCTTTCTGCTCATTTGCGCCCTGAATCATCATATAGTCTGGCTAGTTCAATCTTTTCTTGGCATAGTCATATCTATAATGCTTTTTGAAATAACCTTTTACCTAACGCAGAAGTACTCTTTATCCTTCCTTGCCGGTATTTTGTATTCCTTTAGTTTGAATTTGCTTTTTTTCGAAGCAACCGTTTTGACCGAGACATTGAGTATATTCTTGATAGTGCTGTCATTATTGCTCATAGTGAAGCTATGTCACACTTCCACAAGCAGACCAATTACTTTCTATTACGTATCTATAGGTGTTGTGTTGGGTTTCGCAATCTTAGTGCGACCGTATTTGCTTATCCTTGTTTTCCCGATACTAGGCTTCTTAGCTTATCGATCGTTAAGTGCGCGACTGCCGTCACACCTTATCATAAAATATCTTTCCGCTTTTATTGTCCCTGTCGCAGTGATTGTTCTTGGCTGGTGTGCATTTAATAAAATTGCCACAGGTTATTTTGGAATTACAACCTTGACTGGCTATAGTCTAACTCAGCACAGCGGAGCTTTCATTGAATTTGCTCCAGATAGATACTCAACTGTAAGAGATATTTACTTGGAACACCGAGAGATAAACATCGCAGAAATAGGTACACATTCACAGACTATCTGGAGAGCCTATCCGGAAATGCTAAGAGTAACAGGGCTCTCTTTTGGAGATTTATCGAGAGAGTTGACGAAAATGTCAATGGAATTGTTTGTGACACATCCAGATTATTATCTTAAAAGTGTCTTCAAGTCATGGGTGGATTTCTGGAGAGTAGCAAACTATTGGCGTCTTGATAATTTTAGATCAGCTACTCTCAAAATCGTCCTTGACATTGCGTGGATAGTACAGCACCGGACATTCGTGCTCATCAACTTCATTTTTCTGGTCATAACGATAATATACATGTACAAAGTTTTCGCTCACAAAAAGATCAAAAATGGATTCAATCTCATGGTGATCGGCATTGTTCTTCCATCATCGCTATTTCAAGCAATGGTGGAACATGGGGAGAATGCACGTTATGCTATAGTCTTTCAACCATTAATTTTTCTTGTGGTTCTTGTATGGCTTTCCGAAAATCTTGCCAAGATCTTGCAGTTTTTGTTGTTGAAGAAAGAATAGATCGCCAACCACCCTGCTGCAGCCGCCTATTGGGTTTTCAATTGAGGTTTTTGGAGGTGAACAGGAAGGATTTTCAGAGGGATTGAGGGATTAACTCAGACGATATCATGACTCTCTATTATTAGTGTTCCAGGTTGCCCATTGTCGTCGACTCTGTTAGCCTGTCGGAGCAAAGGCCAGAGAAGCTGACCGACAGGGAAGGGTTACGGGCATCAAAGCAGACCGCCATCGGGGGACCTGGTGATCCTTCCTAAAAGGTGTCAGAAGGTGTTTTCAATGTGTGGGATTGCTGGCATTTACAACTACGGGAGTCGACTTCCCGTCGCGGAGAGATTGCTGAAAGAGATGTGCCGCGTGATCGAACACCGGGGGCCTGACGACGAGGGTTTTTACAGAGAAGGCGAATTCGGCATGGGAATGAGAAGGTTGAGCATCATCGATGTGGCCGGCGGGCGTCAGCCCATCTTTAACGAGGACGATTCCGTGGGCATCGTCTTCAACGGTGAGATCTATAATTACCGGGACGGGAGCTCATGGGCCAGTTGCAGAGGAAAGGTCATGTTTTTAAGAGTCACTGTGACACGGAGACCATCGTCCATCTTTACGAGGAAGAGGGCCACAATTGCGTGACCAAGTTGAGAGGGATGTTTGCCTTTGCCCTTTGGGATGGAAGGGAGAAGAAGCTTCTGTTGGCTCGGGATAGGATCGGCAAGAAGCCGCTTTTTTATCACATAAACACGCAAAGGTGTGTGTTCGCCTCTGAGATCAAATCTATTCTTCAGGATTCATCCATAGAGAAGAGCCTGAACTTCGAGGCCTTGGCCGATTACCTGACGTTTTTATGCGTGCCCTGGCCCAAGACGATATTTCGGGGAATAAGCAAACTCCCCCCGGCTCACACGGCGGTTATTTCCTCCAAGGGTTTGAAATTATGCCGGTATTGGGATCTTCCTTTTCAGGAAGCTTCGCCGGAGGACAGCTGGTCGGAGGTTTCAGAGGAATTGCTGGATATGCTCCGGGATAGCGTCAGCTGCCGTCTGGAGAGTGAAGTACCCCTGGGAGCTTTTCTGAGCGGGGGCATTGATTCCAGCGCAGTGGTGGCCCTCATGGCCTCTCTTCAGAATAGACCGGTGACCTCCGTTTCCATCGGATTCCAGGAGCGAGAATATAATGAGCTCCCCCATGCCGAAAAGATTGCCCAGGAGTTCCACACCCACCATTTCAGACACGTGGTCAAGCCCGATGCTCTCAAAGTTTTAGAAAAATTGATCTGGCATTTTGATGAGCCTTTCGCCGATTCCTCGGCAGTGCCCACCTACTATGTCTGTAAAGCCTCTCGGGAGCATGTCACCGTGGCCCTTTCGGGAGATGGTGGGGATGAGGCATTTGGCGGTTATCGGAGATATTTCTATGATAGCCTGGAAAACCGGTTGCGTGCCAAACTACCTGAGTTTGTCCGCCGCTATGTGATCTCTCCACTGGCTAAAATATATCCTCAGACTGATCGACTTCCTCAGTTTCTCAGAGCAAAAACCCTGTTAATGAATTTAACCTTATCGCCCAAAAAGGGTTACTATAACAGTCGAACCATATTTAAAGAGCCCATGCGGCGTTGTTTGCTGAGGCCAGAGGTCCTGGAAGATTTGGATTCCTATGATCCCTTTTCCGTTTTAGAACCTCATTTCAAGAGAACCGAGGGATGGCCTCATCTGTCTAGGCTTCAATATGTGGATTTGAAAACCTATCTACACGACGACATCTTAGTAAAAGTGGATAGAATGAGTATGGCCAACTCCCTAGAAGTTCGCTCACCTCTTTTAGATCACAAGCTGTGGCATTTCTTGGCCCGGATTCCCTCAAACCTCAAGATAAGGGGGAGAGAGAGAAAGTACATATTGAAGAAGACCTTGGAGCCTATACTCCCGCGCCAGATCTTGTATCGGAAGAAAAGAGGATTTGTGATTCCCTTGAAGGAGTGGTTCCGGGGAAGCTTAAGAGAATTTAGCCGGGAGTTACTGCTGGATTCCGGAAACCAGAACAGTGGATTTTTCGAGCCACGATACCTGGGGAAAATTTGGGAAGACCACCAATCGGGCAAGAGGAACTATGCCACACACCTCTGGACGGTCCTGATGTTTGAGCTTTGGTACCAGAGATTTATGAGGTAGCCATGGCCAGTTTGAGAGAAGGCTGCCAAGGGAAGAAATTAAGGATCCTGACTCTGACCAGTCTGTTTCCTAATAATGTCAATCCTGTTTCCGGAGTTTTTATCAAAGAGCGAGTTCGCTACCTGGCCAAACTTCACAACCTGCGCGTTGTGGCTCCGGTGCCTTATTTTCCCCGGATCAAACTTCACCGTCGGTGGTATGAGCACTCGCGCGTGAAGTATCGCGAACGGATAGCCGGCCTGGAGGTCTGTCATCCCCGATATCTTATCACCCCCCGGGTGGGGATGGTTTTCTATGGATTGTTCTATTTTCTCTCGATTTTACGTTTCATGAAGAACCTATGCCGGAAGTACCCCTTCGACGTCATGGATGCCCATTACATTTATCCAGATGGACTCGCCGCCGTGCTTCTGGCCAGGGTTTTAAGAAAACCCGTGGTGTTATCGGCGAGAGGAACTGACATCAATGTGTTCGCGACATTTCCCCTCATCCGATGCTGGATCATGTATGCCCTGAACAACTGTGATCATATCATCGCCGTTTCCGGAGCCCTAAAGGAGGTCATGATCCGGGCAGGTATCGCTGCTCAGAAGATCGATGTGATTCCCAACGGCGTGGATTCCCAGCGGTTTCGGCCGATCACCAAGACCAGGGCTCGCGCGATGTTGGGTCTTCCTCAAGGGGATACCATTCTCCTGTCAGTGGGGAGTTTGAGGCCGTCAAAGGGATTTCAATATCTCCTTGAGGCCATGAGGCAGATCAGATCGTCTCCAAGAGCGAGGAATCTAAGGCTCTATATCATCGGTCATGGACGATATCGGGGAAGGTTGGAACGGCAAATTGTTCGACTCGGGCTCCAATCCTGTGTCAAATTGGTAGGCCAGATTCCGCACCGCCAGCTATATAAATGGTACAGCGCTGCCGACCTTTTTTGTTTGGCCAGCTCTAAAGAAGGGTGGCCCAATGTGGTCTTAGAGTCTTTAGCCTGCGGTCTTCCTGTGGTGGCCGCCCGCGTGGGAGGGGTTCCAGAAATCCTCGTCTCCCAAGAGTATGGCCTGCTGCTTGATGCTATCCAGGGGCCTCGGCTGGTGGACCAGTTGCGAGATGGTGTTCTGGCAGCTCTGCAGAAGAAGTGGAACCGAGAGCAGATGGTGACCTATGCTCGCCAGCACTCCTGGGAAGCGGTGGCTCAGCGGGTTGATGGAATTTTCAGGCAGACCATAAATGGTTGGGGACGGGATTCGGGTTCAGGCGCCTGAGATCTGGTGAATATGTGGTGAGTCGATAGCCAGCCCGGAATTGATTTACAGTAATTGCCCCATTGCGGTGCGCTCCATTTCCTTTCGAGGGTGAAAAAGCTATGCTGAGCATGGGTCTTCTAGTGTCCTGGATCGGTTTGATGAGTGGTTTTGCCATCATTAGGGGAGGGCCTAAGAACATGTTAGCATCTCCCGGACAACACAGTTAAGTTAGAATATAAGTCAGCATTAAAATATAGAGAGCTAAAGATGGGTGGATTTTTGCTATTCAAAAAGAATCAGAAAGTTCCCGTGGAGGAGCTTGAAAAACGGAATCAAGGTTCCATCAACGTCTTCAAAAAGAAAGGTCTGCAGTTAAGAAAGAAAGTGGTCCGCGAAGATTTCGTTATTTTTGCGTTTCACAAATATTCATTCAAAACGCAGGACCAATTTGAATTTGAAAATGGTGATTTTATTATTTCAACTGGTACCAGCATGTATAACGGGAACACTGGTGCCAGTGCCCTTAGAGCGTTACATAAAGACTTCTCAAGCCAAAAAGAGTTCCATGCGAACCTTTTCGGAAGTTATTGCATGCTTATTTTTCTCAAAGGCAAATTGTACATCTTCAACGATTATACAGGGCTTTACCGGATTTATTGTAATAAAACTAAAACCGTCCTATCGAGTTCTTTTTTAGCAGTGGCAAAAACGCTATCGGAGAGAAACATCTCCAAACAGGAATTCTACGAATACCTCTTTCACGAAGCTTTTTATGGAGACAGTACCATACTTAAAGAAATTGATTTGCTGGATAGCACGCAGCTTTGGCAGATATCACCGGAAATATCGAAAACGCCCCAAAAGGTTAGTGCAGGCAACTTCCGAAATGATAGAAGCTTTGATGAAATTGTGACGATGGTCTCAAGGGGTCAGATAGAATATTTTCAAATGCTTAAAAATGCCTTTAAAAGTAAAATTATTTCTTCACTTTCTGGAGGTTATGACAGCAGATTAATGTTAGCCCTGATGAGGAAAGTGGGAATCGTTCCTTCTTTGTTTGTCTATGGGGAAGATGATTCTCGTGACGTAAAAATTGCTAAGACCATTGCACAAGGTGAAAAACTTCAACTAGATCATACTGATAAGAGCAAGTTTGCAAAGGTAGAACCAGACAAGTTCTATGAAATTGTTGAAGGCAACTATTTTTTATTTGATGGTTTAGGCTGTACTGGAGTTTTTGATAATGGCTCAGACATCGCCACCAGGATCATACGCGCGAATAAAGCGAATCTTCATCTAAATGGAGGTGGGGGTGAGATATACCGTAGCGTCTGGCAAATTCCGAAGGAGAAAATTGATATTGGAAAGTTTTTAGAAAACAAATATGGCCCCATTCATATATTGGAAGATTTTGTCGATTATTCAATCTGCAGCGATTTCTTCGATAAAAAAGAATATTTCTCGAAGCTTAGGGGTAAAATTAAAGCTATTTTGGATATTGAGCAAGATTGGCTGACAATGCAGCAAGTGGTATTGCTCTATCCATTCCTTCGCCATAAGTATTGGATGGGTATGAACCATTCAATTGATAATCAATTTTCACATGCTTTAACTCCTTACGCCGAGTCCAGGTTTATTTTTGAAAGTTTTCACATACCGATGAAGTACAAATACTTTGGCCAATTTGAGGCGGCCCTGATAAGGAAAATAGATCCTCATCTGGCAAGATACCCATCGGCATATGGATTCAATTTTTATGATCCCGTGAAGTGGCAGACGAAAATCACAACTGCTTTGAGAAAAAATCTTCCATTTTTCCTCAGGTCAGTGATACCAGTGATACATAGAGAACTAAGAGCAAAGAACTATAGACCGCCTTTTTATTTTAACAGAGAGTATTTAAAAGAAATTTTTGATGATCTAGATTTACACATTTATCGATACATAAATCTAGAGAAGATAAAGGATCCTATTATGCTATCTCGAGTTCTTTCTGTTGAATTGCTCCTTGAAGATAAATTTTGAGGATAGTATCTCCTGGCGAAAGAGACCAAAGTGCTCAAAGAAGTCATTAAAAATGTAGTCCCAAACTCATTAATGAGGTACAAACTTGATAAACAAGCCGCAAGCTCTATTCTTCTCACCTTCGATGACGGGCCGGATGAAAAAATTACCCCGTTTATTTTAGAACGTCTTGAGGAATACCGGGCTCGCGCAGTATTCTTCGTCGTCGGATCAAGAGTTAAGGAGACTCCCCATCTTCTGAAATTGATAAAGGCAAAGGGGCACCTAATAGGAAACCATAGCTACGATCACCCCAAGGGTAAGTTGCCTGGCTTGTTAAGCTTTTTCGCCTATAGGCGCGATCTTATCAGGTGCCAGGATGTAATAGAAAAGACCATAGGAATAAAGCCAAGTTTGTTTCGTCCACCCAGAGGGATCAATCTTACCAGCCTTTTAGCTGCCAAAAGTTTGGATTTAAGAATTGTGCTCTACTCGATTGAAGGCGGGGAATGGGGTTACAGAAAGTCCTGGGATGCTCAAACCATCGGAAGAGATCTTGCAGAATCGCTACGCCCACGGGATATTGTCTTGCTTCATGATGATAATTCAAAGGTTCCCATGATTCTCGATATCATCCTGCCGGCCATCAAAAATAAAAAGGTCGATATACGCAATGGGGTAAATAGTCTGATCTAAGTGAAAAGGAGATCAGGATGCCAATAAGTAAGGGTAAAAACAATTTAGGAGAGTTCAACCATGTGACCTTCAAGCAGATTAAGCAGCTGAAAGAGCTGCATCCTGTCGTTTATAAATCTATTCCAGATGAGAAGTTTCGACGTCTCCTCACCTGCCCAGATATCAATGAGGATTTTCCCTGCTTTTTTTATGTCGCCGATGAGAGAAGAATATATTCCCATCTTTCGGCTTTCCCAGACAAGCTCTCAGTAGATGGGAAAATATATCCCTGGGCTTGGACGGGGGACCTGGTCACTGATCCCGTTTATAGAGGAAGGGGATTGGCCAAGCGAGTGGTGGAAGAAACAATAAAAGTGCTTCATGGACAAGACCTCATCGCGGCCGGAGGATTTGCTACGGAGGTAACTATACATATCTATAAAAAATTAGGTTTCGAACTTCCAGGTCATGTCAGCAGGCATTTGTTATTGAAGACGGCACGCCCTGTTCTTGAATATCATGTTAAATCAAAACCGATAAGGTTTATGGCGAATTTCCTATATCGGGCGCTGATTCTGTTTTGGGGGCATTTTATACTGATACTGACAAAGCTGAAGAAGAACAAGGTATTCTTAGATCAGGTAAACATTCATGATGATACAATCTTCAATAACGATCTCCCAAGGCTCTGTTATAGAGCGAAGTATCACTTTAATGATAGCTTATCTAAGATAATTTGGAAAATCAAATGGGGAAAACCCGAGACGAGCCTGTATTTGCTAAAAGATGAAGCTACCAAAAAACCTTTATGTTACTTTGTCATAAGAAAAAAAGAGATTAAGGAAGCTATACTGGGTAAATATAGGAACTTTTATCTGATGACTCTTATGGATTTTGGGTTTTTCACTGAAGATGCGAAGGTTTATAAAAAACTTATAAATAAGGTGTTCAGTATGTTTTGGAAAAGCGAAGCCGATGTGTTAGAACTGGTATCTTCTTCTAAAATGATAAACGGCTATGTAAAGCGCCTAGGCATGATAGAGGTTGGAAAAGGCGTGCCCTTCATGTTTACCTTGCCTCCCAGATGTCACATAGGTCACGATTGTGGCGATCTCAACAATTGGCACTTAACCCATTACACCGGTGAGGGCTTTTCTGTTCGATAATCAAAGACAAGACCGGATGCGTGCCTTTGGGAGGTCTTTTTAGATGAAAGGCACCATCTGGTGATGACAACCAGTCAGAGCAGCTGAGCCGTCTGGAGGGGAGGATGTGGGCATGATGGGCGCCATCTCTTCACCGGTTTGGGAGAAACTCAGGATTCGATGAGAGCACGGCAGGCGCTCCTTTCCGAAGAGTCACTTTTGAGGTAAATTCTCAATGGAAATTATTGAATTTCGAGAGGAACACACCTCCTCCTGGGATCGGTTCGTGGGCCAGCAGGAAAAGGCAACTTTTTTCCATCTCACCGGTTGGAAAAGGGTGGTGGAGCGTGTCTTTGGGCACAGATCTCGCTACCTTTTGGCTCAGGAGAAAGGTGACATAACAGGTATCCTCCCACTTTTTCTCATCAAAAGCAGGCTATTTGGCAAGTTTCTAGTCTCAGTGCCTTTTGCTGTCTATGGGGGGATTTGCGCCGTTCATGATGACGCCAGGGATCTTCTTCTGGAAAGGGCAAAAGAGATCGCCCAAGAGCAGGAGGTGGATTACCTGGAGCTCAGAAACCTGCAGCCAGATCCGTCGGCTTTGTCGCTCAACGATCTATACGTCACTTTTATGAAGCCGCTTCCCTCGGACTCAGCCCAGTGTTTGAGGGAGTTGCCTCGTAAGGCAAGAGCTGCGGCTCGACAGGCTATCGAATATGGCCTGGAGTGTGAGCTGGGAAGAGATAGGCTGAAGGAACATTACCAACTCAACGCCATTCAGATGAGACGATTGGGCTCCCCTGTCTTGCCCTTCTCTTGGTTTCAATCTCTGGCTCAAGAATTCAAGGACCAATCCACCATTTTGTCCGTGAGATATGGTGGGAAGCTGGTGGCCAGTGTGTTTGTTTTTCTTTTCCGGGACACTGTTCTTCCATACTATTCGGGATCCTTGCAGGAGTATAATCGATATCATATTAGCAATTTCATGTATCTGAAACTGATGGAATTTGGAGTGGAGAACGGGTATAAGATTTTTGATTTCGGCAGAAGCAGAAAGGGAACGGGTCCTTATAGCTTTAAAAAAAATCAGGGATTTGACTCTCAGCCCCTTTTCTACCAGTACTATCTCAACCGGATCACGGAAATACCCAACGTGACGCCCTCCAATCCTAAGTTCGATTATCCTAAGCGCATTTGGCAGAAAATGCCACTTCCTGTGACAAAATGGTTAGGTCCCAAGCTTGTGCGGGCTATCCCCTGAGGAGCGGGCTGGCCCAGGGATTGGACTGGGAGTGGGGAGGAAGCCCGGAGTATCGGTCCATGAGATTTCTCCAAAAAAATGAAAAACCGCTCTTTCAAATTTTCACTCTGGGGATTCTCGTTTTCATCCTGTACTATTCTGTCATCGTAGACTTGGTGCACGATTGGATCATCGATGAGAATTACTCCCATGGATTTCTCATTCCCCTGGTATCCGCCTTTTTCATCTGGCGTAATAGGAATCGACTGCGAGAGAAGCAGAAAAAGCCGTACGGCGTGGGGCTGATCATTTTCGTGTTTGGCTTGCTGATGTTCATCATCTCCCATATCGGTGCGGAATACTTTACCATGCGTCTTTCTTTGTTGGTGGTCATCGGTGGGCTTTTGCTGTATTTAGGGGGCAAGGAGATCGCCGCCGGGTTACTTTTTCCCTTGTTTTACCTGGTCTTCATGATTCCGGTGCCGTATGTGCTCTACTACTCTGCCTCTTTTCCTTTAGAACTCCTGGCCAGCCGCTGGACGTCAGATTTGGTCAGCCTCTTGGGCATTCCCATTCTTCGGGACGGCAACATACTCCATCTGGAAAATACAACCCTGCAAGTGGTCGACGCATGTAGCGGACTGCGCTCCCTGATTTCTCTATCCGCACTGGCGGCGGCCCTGGCTTATGTGACGCAAAGGACGGTGGCAAAGGGAGCGCTCCTTTTTTTAGCCGCCGCGCCCGTGGCCATCGGAGCAAACATTCTCCGTCTGTCAATCACCGCAGTTTTGGCCTCCCTCTATGGGGAGAAGGTGGCTCAAGGTTTTCTCCACCGGTTCTCCGGCGTGGTGGTGTTCGTCTTTGCCGTGGTGAGCCTTTGCTTCATAGGAGGCTTTTTGAGATGGCTATCGTTCAAAAGAGATACTGGATCGTCTTTGGCTTTTTGATAGTAGCCATCGCTTACCAACACGTGCTTTCTCGTGAGTCATGTCTGCTATCAGAGCATGCCGAGTTACAGGGAATTCCTTACCAAGTAGGAAGTTGGCGCGGGGCTGATCAGCCTATGGAGCAACCCATCTTGGACATGTTGGGCTTGGATGCCTATATCCAGAGGAAATACGTAGACGATGACAATCGGATATTATGGCTTTATGTGGGATATTATCGCAACCAAAGGCAGGGTAAGGGTATACATTCCCCAAAGCATTGTTATCCCGGCGCGGGATGGTCTCTGGTTGGAAAAGGAATAGAATCCATACCATTAGATGCTGGTAACCATGAATCACTAAGAGTGAACAGACTTATTTTTCAAAAGGATGAGGCTAAGCAGGTGGTTCTCTACTGGCTCCAATCGGGGGATCGGATCATGCACAGCGAGTACACCCAGCGTATCTATCTGGTCTTGGACGCCATACGTTTCAACCGAACGGACGGTGCCCTGGTGAAGATTTCGACCCCTCTGATCGGTGACCTCTCGGAGGTGCTGGAATACCAGAAAGGGTTCATCAAGCATATCTACCCCTCCCTGCAGAGAAGCTTTTCGGGGGATAGACGGTTATGAAAATTTTGTATATCGCGCATCGTGTTCCATATCCCCCCGATAAGGGGGACAAAATACGGTCTTTTCACATGATCAAGCATCTCTCTCAGAGCCACTCTATTCATTTGGCCTGTTTAGCTTCATCACGCCAGGAGGTGGGGAAGGCAGAAGCTTTACGGGCCTATTGTGACTCCATCGACGTGGCCCTTATGAGCCCCCTGCGGTCGAAGATCAGGAGTTTTTTCCACATATTATCTCCCAATCCGCTGACATTGTCATACTTTGACTCGAAGAGATTGCAGGCTCTCATCAATCATCGCCTCCAGGAGGAAAAGTTCGATCTGATTTTCGTCTTCTCCTCTGGCATGGCCCAATTTGTTCCTCGCGCTCAAGGTGTTTTTAAAATTATAGATTTTGCTGACGTGGATTCTGATAAGTGGTTTCAATATTCCAAATTTGTAAAGGCTCCCCTGTCTCATGTCTATCGTTTAGAGGGCGAGAGGCTGAAGAGATTTGAGGTCTCCTTGGCCCCCCTGTATGATTGTTGTACGGTCATCTCCGATGCTGAAGAGCGTCTTTTTCGCTCTTACTCAGATCGGTTTGTGCTCTGTACCGTCCCCAATGGGGTCGATGTGGAGTATTTTCAGGCCCCTAAAAGGGTTTCCCTGCCGCAGAGTCTGATCTTTATGGGAGTGATGGACTATTATGCTAATGTGGATGGAGTTCTCTATTTCTACCAGCAGATTCTGCCGCTTATCCAGAAGGCAATTCCTCAGGTGAAGTTCACTATTTTGGGAGGCAATCCCATACGAGCCATCCGCAAACTGGGCAAGAGTGAAAACGTGACCATCACGGGATATGTGCCGGACGTCAGACCTTACTTGAGCGAATCTAATGTCTGTGTAGTTCCCCTGCGTATCGCCAGGGGAGTACAGAACAAAATTTTAGAGGCTATGGCCATGGGTGTACCCGTAGTGGCCACCGCTCGGGCCAAGGAAGGTATCAATGCCCAGCCTGGGAGACATATCATGGTGGCCGATGACCCCGCCGACTTCGCCGCCAAGACGGTAGAGCTGCTTTTAGACCCTCAGCTACAACAGACGATATCTCAAGCTGCTCGCCAGCTGGTGGAAAACGAATACCGTTGGAGAAATTGCTTACAGAAGCTGGATGTAATTATAGAGAGTATGGCGCAAAGATCACCTTAGGACAGGGTGAGTTTTTGCCTGGCCTTCTCCCTCGCTGAGTGATAACGGCTGTCTCGGGCTGTTTTCGACCATTATGAGAGAGCCTATCACCGCGAACCAGATTTGATGGGAAAACTATTGACCTCGCATCCTTCTGGTTATTATCTTCCAGGTTGCATTGTCTTTTTGGGGTCTGCAAGTCGTGAAGCACTGACCATCGCACAGGGGACGGTTGCCGAAAGGGGAATCCTGTTAGCGGCAAGATGGTGCCTGCTATAGTTAAACTACGGCGAGAGGATAGGCATTGAAGATGACAAAGATCTTATTGGTTGGGGTCGATGAAAAGACCGCCCTTTCCCTGAGAGAAGCTGTGCGTGGTCAAAAGGGATACGTCATCAATAAGTGTAAGGCTGAAGAGGTAGGGGTGGTGCTGGAAAGGGATAAGCCGAACATCATTTTCTTAAATATTGCCCGACCGGAAGTCTTGCGACTGTATCTGCTTCAGGTATTCAGGAAAAGCGTTCAGGATATACCAGTTATCGTGATCGCCGACAAGGTCTCCACCTCCTTGGCCATCAAAGCTATGAAAGAAGGGGCTTTTGACTATGTCATCAAGCCATTGGAGCTAGCCCAGGTGCGAGCGCTGCTGAGCAGATTGGCCAGAACTCGTCTCAAGGCTCCCAGCAAGCCTCTTATAGACCTCGAAGAGGGCATGGAAGAGGAGGCAGTTTTCGTCGGCGAACATCCCGAGATGTTGGAAATTTACAAACTGATTGGCCGAGTGGCTCCCACGGATGTGCCGGTCCTCATACAAGGTGAAAGCGGCACAGGTAAAGAGCTTGTGGCTCGGGAAATACATCGCCATAGCCTTCGCAGCCACAAGAAATTCTTGGCGGTGAACTGCGCAGCCATCCCCGAAACCCTCCTGGAGAGCGAGCTGTTCGGTCATGAAGCAGGAGCCTTCACTGGAGCCGTGGGCAAGCGGAAGGGAAAATTCGAACAGTCTCACGGGGGAACCATATTTTTGGATGAGGTCTCTGACATGAGCGCTGCAACCCAGAGCAAGGTGTTGCGGGTTCTGGAGCAGCAGGAGTTTGAGAGGCTCGGGGGGTCGGAGACGATTAAAGTCGACATCAGAGTCTTAGCAGCCACCAACCGCAGTTTGGTCAAATGCATGCAAGATGGTGAGTTCCGAGTTGACCTCTTTTATCGACTGCGAGGCGCCTATATTTGTTTGCCTCCCTTGCGAACCAGGGGAGAGGATATTCGCCTTTTAGCTGAATATTTCCTCAGGCAGTTTTCTGAAAAGGCCAAGAAAAACATCAAGGGCATCAACCCTAAGGTCGTTGAGAAACTGAAAGAGTGTTCGTGGAAAGGCAATGTCCGGGAACTGAAAAACGTCATTCAAACAGCTGTCATCTTCTGCCATGGGGAAGTGCTGCTCCCAGAACACATCGTTCTTGAGGAGGAGACCATTGATTTCGATGGGGTCAGAGACGACTGTCAGCAGATGTTCGCCAAGGTTATTGAGCCTCTTTTCGATAAACTAAGCATAACTGGAAAGGGTCATTTATACCAACAGTTGACTTCGGCCCTGGAAAAAGCGTTAATTCAAACCACAATGCAGAAAGTAGGGAAAAACCAAGTTAAAGCAGCGCAGCTTTTAGGGATCAGTCGAAATACACTCCGAGAGCGGTTGAAGAAATTTGGGATGAGTTAGATAACCGCTTGAGGCTGGAAGCTGGCGGTATTTTGGCGGAATTGTGCAAGATCAAGAGAAGTGCTCAATAGTTAAAGGGATTGTGCAAAAAACCACCACATAGCTCGGATAAACGCCCGCTACCTTCCATAAGACCAACCAATAGCCCCGGGTGAAGGGGTCCCTTCATGAGCGTCCCGGGGCCTTCGCTTAATTCTATTAAGTCTTTTGTGCTGATGATCTTCGTCTACCGATGTGTCGAGCGAAAAATCTCCAGTTTTTTGTCATGTGACCGAGGACAAGGTCGTGAAAGATGAGCCCGGAGTAGACCTCATGAGCTGATTCGTTGGGGGCGGATTGGCATGATAGTTGCAGCGATGGATCACTCTGGTGCCCTTCGAGTTTTCGGTTAATCGCGAGGGAGAAGTTCCAGGACCTTCTGATTGAAAGCCGGTGAGAATAGATGAGATTGCGCGAGACAGGCAAATATTTAATGGCCGTCTTTTGCTCCTGGGCAGCGATTCTGTTTTTGGCGGAGATGAGTTTCTGTTTTCAGACGGTACTGACCGTGGACGAACGGGCCGGGGTGAGCAGAACGGAAACACCCTTGACGGCGGGCGTTCCTTTTCCCAGGGGGCTAATTTATTCGGATCAAGAGGTGCAGATTGCCGGTGTGGCAGGACAGTTCCGGACTCTTTCCACTTGGCAGGACGGCAGTGTGAAATGGCTGTTATGTGATTTTACCGCAGACGTATCCGCTCACGGAACATCCACCTATTATCTCACTAACGGTGCCGGGGATGCTTCGGGCACTCCCTTGACGGCCACTGAAAGTGCCGAAAGCATCGTGGTGGTGACAGGGCCCTTGAAGTTCGTGGTCAGTAAAACGAACTTCAACCTTTTCCAACAACTCTGGCTCGACCTTGACGAAGATGGCAATTTCGAAGCAGAGGAGGAAATGATCTCTCCCCATGCCCAGGATGGCGCCACGGTCACATATGATTCTGGCCAACAGTTCTGCTCCGCGCTGGATGGGGGCGTTTCCGTGGAGCTGGAGGAAGTCGGACCATTGAGATTGGCCATCTTGGCCGAGGGGTGGCATCGTAATGACAGTGGGCAGAGAGGGCTGGATTTCACCATCCGCATCCATGCCTATTCAGGCCAAAGCTTTTTGAGGGTTTTTTACACCTTTTACAATCGCCAGAGCGCTGCCATCGTGGATCATATCGACGTGAAGGACATCTCCCTGCGCAGTCACATCAATCTTCAAGGATCGGCCAGCTATGCCTTCGGCGGCTCGGGCAGCACCGTACATAGCGGAAACCTCAGTGGGTCAGAGAGCGCCTACATCTATGGTTATGGAACATGCACACCTGGCGATCTCCACTACACGATTGGTGGAAATGGCGCAGGTTCAGGGGATAAGGCCAGGGGTTGGGCAGATGTCAGCGATTCGCGATGGGGATTGACCACCGCCATTAGACAGTTCTGGCAGCTTCACCCAAAGGGGATCGAGGTGGGAGCCGATGGCGCCGTCTGGGTCAGGATGCTGCCCGTCTATTATGACTCCTTTCCCATCAATCCAGATGATCCCCGGACGGCTGCGGACCGGATCTACTGCGGAGCAGCTAAAACGCACGAGATCTTATACTATTTTCATCCCGGGAATCGGATAGATGCCAATTCAGAAGCCATGGCCCTGTCCTTCGAAAACCCTCTGTTCGCCGTGGCTCCTCCGCAATGGTACACCTCTAGCGAGGTGTTTGGCAAGATCACTCCTCAGGATATCTCCTTGATTAAACCAGAATATCGGTGGATCGTTCAGGAGTGGGAAGATCACGTGGAATATATGTACGATGTGATCTTCTTAAACCGGGAAAATAGCGGTTGGAGCGCTAAAAATGAGTATGGAATGTGGAACTATGGCGACTCCTGGCAAGGCCAATGGTCAAATATACATTATGATGCTCCCTATCCTCTTTATGCCCAATTTGCACGCAGTGCTGATTTGAAATGGTTTGATCTGGCTACAGATCAGGTCAAGCATTATCGTGATGTAGATATAGTGTATCATATGGGAGACCAGCCACCTGGTAGCTACAAGGAGGCTTGTGTGGGTGCTGCACGCGGCAGACCTAATGAGAATCATAATTTAGGTATTGATGATCAAGGTTATACTGCTTTAAAAGGTCCTGGTCTAATCCTTCATTACTTTCTCACTGGAGATAGACAGTCACTTTATGGAGGCAAAATGCAAGCTGATTTTGTGAGAAATTCTGCTGCACGCTATGATGCTGATTTGGTGTTATATGATCCTCGAATGTTAGGGCAGGGCCTTCAGGCTCTGCTGTCCTATTATGAGGCTTCAGGAGATGAGACTTACTTGAACAATGGTGTCTATCAGAGAGGCGATATGGATGGTTCCCTAAAAGTATCGGCCTATACACTCGCCATGAAAATAAACGAGTATCAGAGTATCAGTCCTATGTATCCAGAGATTTATAATATTTGGCAGAATCATGGTCTTTATTGCGATTGTGATGATGGCTTCAGGATGAAATATCAAGGGAGCTGCATCGGCTCTTCATGGCAGTCTGGCAATGCCTGGGAGGCACTGTATCGTTATTATCAGATAACACAAGACCCCACCGCAAGAGACGATGTCTTAAGGGGAATTGAATGGATGGTTGAGAGAGCAAACTTGTGGACGGATGAATATGGCGGGTATTTCTATGGGTGGGAGCCCCCTCATCCTGAGCCAGGTGGTGTATCTCTAGCAGGACAATACGTAGGTGTCTTAGGACATGCTTATGGTGAAACAGGAAATATTGATTATCTTAACAAAGCTATTTCTGCTCTCGATGTGTCCATCGTGTACGGCCAAGCCATTACAGATGTGAAGCTACTGGCCCAAAAAACCAGAACAGTACTTCAACTTTTCTATTATCTTTCCCAGGAATATGGAGCCCAGGACACCGTTCCTCCAAATCCACCCACAAATTTGCAGGCCACCGATGCGACGGAACACAGCATTTCTTTGGCGTGGACCCCGCCCGAGCCTGCCAGCGACGGAGACGGCGCCTCCTGGTACTCCATCTACCGCGATTCTGCGCCCGTGAGTACTTCTCCGGGTCCCCAATATGAAGACTCGGGCTTACCGGAGAACGCGGCCTTCGATTATGCCGTCTATTCTGTGGACAATGTCGGGATTCTCAGCCCTACGGCGGCCACAGGCACATTCAGCACCTTGGCCGATAACACCCCTCCGACTGTTTCTTCTGTGAGTCTCACCGACGCCACCAGTCTGGAGATCGTTTTTAGCGAGCCTATGGAAGAGTCATCGACAGAGGAGATCTCCAACTATCAAATAGATAATGGCGTGGCCGTCATATCGGCGAATCTTCATGCCGACCTAGTAACGCTACAGTTAACGACGAGTCCGCATGAGGAAGGCCTCACTTACACCATCGCCATAAATGGCGTGCGAGATCGTGCTGTTGTGCCGAACACGATTGCCCCAAATTCCTCATATGTTTATGAATTATATTCCCAGCTCTTGGTGAGCGACATCGATCCCCCCGACTACCAATGCGAATACCTGCAGGTGGGTGATGAATACTATATCGATCGTACCTTAACCGTTGTAAGCATTCCCGCAGAACTTCAAAATCTGCTGTGGATCAAAACGGCCAACGATGATAAAGGTCAGACCTCAGAGGGGTTCCTCACCTTCACGGTGAACCAGGATGTGACCGCATATGTGGCCTATGACAGTCGAGCTTCCGGCTTGCCTTTCTGGATAACGGATCATTATACGGAGATGGGTGCGGGAATCGGGGTCACCGATGGAGCCTCGCCCCTTCAGGTATGGGCTCGAGATGTTCCTGC
>SMTZ1_10002494_pt1 | contig 18559 bp, 14 predicted proteins | sample DeeMarSWOR136_30_FD_25667 | JGI IMG/M metagenome (IMG submission 25667)
GGAATCTTTATATCACGATAAATTTGTGGGTTAACCAGATTTCTCCCTTCGGTCGAAATGACAAAAACAGGACTTTTCGTTCAGGCACTAATTATTGTACCACCTTCTTTCTCCACGTCGTCTTGTTCGGATGGTCTTTTAATTCAATCCCGGCTTTATCGATTTCATCCCTGATATAATCGGCTAATGCCCACTGCTTTTCCGATCGCAATTTGCTTCTCACATCAATCAAGATATTAATCAGTGCATCTTCTTTGATGGATGATTGCGTCGCTTCTTTATAAAATAAGATGCCCAGAAATTTATCAACTTCTTCGATGATTGCTTTTATTTTTATCAAAGAAAGTAATTCAGATGGATGCAATTCACCCTTCGATAAAATCAGATTTGCCTCTTTTACCAGGTCGAAAATTTTGGACATTGCCCCAGCCGTGTTAAAATCATCATCCATTTCATTCAGGAAATCTTGTTTCAAATCGTCAATGGATTGAGATAATGATGGAATTTCATCTGTGTTTTCCAGTTTCTGTTCGGTCAGAACTGAATCAATATTCTCTAAAGTTGTAATGATACGCTCCAGCGCGCTTTGCGCTTCTAAGATTCTTTCTTCACTAAAATTAATTGGACTGCGATAGTGCTTTAGCAAGAAAAACATGCGAATAACTGCGGGATGATATTTTTCCATAATCTCTCGGGCGGTGAAAAAATTCCCCAACGATTTTGACATCTTCTCGCCTTCAATTTTCAGAAAACCATTGTGCATCCAATATTTGACAAAAAGTTTTCCGGTAGCACCCTCACTTTGAGCGATCTCGTTTTCATGATGAGGGAAGATCAAATCCACACCACCAGCGTGAATATCGAACGATTCTGCCAGGTGTTTCATGGACATGACTGAACATTCAATATGCCAGCCAGGGCGCCCGTTACCCCAGGGACTTTCCCAGTATGGCTCGCCCGGTTTGGCAGCTTTCCACAAGGCAAAATCCAATGGATTTTCTTTTCTTGGATCGACTTCTACCCTGGCGCCGGATTCCAGCTCATCAATATTTTTGCTGGACAGTTTTCCATAACCGGAGAATTTTGTGACAGAATAAAATACGTCGCCATCGATTTGATATGCCAAGCCGTTCTGGACAAGTTTTTCTATTAATTGGATAATATCGGGAATATTTTCTGTCGCTTTGGGATAAGTGTCTGCTTCGAGAATTCCTAATTTTTTTGTATCATCGAAAAAAGCTTTGGTATACTTTTCAGCTACTACTGTAGCAGCGATTTGTTCTTCATTTGCTTTATTAATGATTCTGTCATCAATGTCGGTCAGATTCGTTACGTATTTGACCTCAAAGCCACGATACTTCAGGTAGCGACGAAAAATGTCAAACAAAATAAAGGGTCGGGCATTTCCGATATGAAAATAATCATAAACTGTTGGACCACATAAGTAGATGCCAACTTTGCCCGGTTCAATTGGAATTAATTCTTCTTTCTTTCGTGTGAGGGTATTGAATATTTTTATTGCCATTTTTTTTCTCAATATTGATTAAGTGATTAATCTGATAAGTGAGACGTCAAACGTGAGACGCAGAAATCATTTTGTAAGCAAGTGCTTCTCACATCTCACGTTTGACGTTTCACTATTAGTTAAAACTGTGTATTCTCAATAGAAATTCAAACCTGTTAATAATTGCCGTTCTCAAATTAACTATTTTTGGCGTTGTGCCTTTTCGATTTTTGCCCAGGTATCTCTTAATGTGGCGGTACGATTGAACACAAGTTTATCATCCGATGAATCAGGATCGACACAAAAATAGCCCAATCGTTCGAACTGGTAATTATCGCCTGGTTTGGCATTAGCTAAACTCGGTTCGAGCTGACAGGATGTTAATACCTCCAGAGAATTTGGATTTAGATTTGCAGTAAAATCTTCACCTGCGTTTACTTCTTCTGGGTCTTCTTTAGTAAAAAGATGATCGTACAATCGCACTTCAGCCTGAATCGCATGGGCAGCCGAAACCCAGTGTAAAGTGGCTTTAACCTTACGTTCATCGGGAGCCCAGCCTCCACGTGTTTCTGGATCATAAGTACAGTGCAGCTCTTTTATCTCGCCAGTTTTTTCATCCTTGACGACATCTATACATTTTATGTAATAGCCGTAACGCAGTCTTACTTCTCGCCCTGGAGCCAGTCGGAAAAATTTTTTCGGCGGATCCTCCCGAAAGTCATCTTTTTCAATATATAATACCTTCGAAAAGGGAACTTTGCGTATTCCCATAGTTGAATCTTCAGGGTTATTCACTGCCTCTAATTGTTCAACCTGGTCATCGGGATAGTTATCAATAACCAGTTTTAACGGTCTTAACACTGCCATCACACGGGGCGCTCGTTTATTCAAATCCAGTCGCAGGCAATGCTCCAGCAGCGCAATATCAACAATGCTATTAGCTTTTGCCACACCGATTCGCTCGCAGAAATCTCGAATTGACTGTGGTGAATACCCTCGCCTTCGCAAGCCCGAAATGGTTGGCATTCGAGGATCGTCCCATCCAGAGACGTGCCCATCGTGCACCAATCGAAGCAGCTTTCGCTTGCTCATCAAAGTGTAGTTCAAAAATAGACGAGCGAACTCGATTTGCTGCGGATGGTAAGCTTCCAATTCATCAAGAAACCAATCATACAACGGGCGATGAGCTTCAAACTCCAAAGTACAGATCGAATGTGTAATGCCTTCGATGGAGTCCTCAAGTCCATGTGCCCAATCATAAGTTGGATAAATGCACCAATTATCGCCTGTTCGGTGATGCGCGGCATGTAGTATCCGGTACATCACCGGATCTCGCATATTTAGATTTGGAGCTGCCATATCAATTTTTGCCCGAAGCGTGCGGGAGCCATCTGGAAATTCTCCTGCCCGCATGCATTCAAATAAATCCAGGTTCTCCTCCACCGAACGATTGCGATAGGGGCTCTCCTTTCCCGGCTCAGTTAACGTGCCGCGATAGTCTCGAATTTCATCTGCGCTCAAATCACAAACATAAGCCATTCCTTTCTTAATTAGCTGAACCGCGTTTTCGTACATTTTCTCAAAATAATCTGAAGCATAATACAGCCGATCTTCCCAATCAAATCCCAGCCAACGGATGTCCTCTATGATCGATTCAATATATTCAATTTCTTCTTTGCTGGGATTGGTATCATCGAACCGCAAATTGCACAGACCACTAAATTCTTCTGCGAGCCCAAAATTAAGACAGATAGATTTGGCATGTCCAATATGTAAATAACCATTTGGTTCCGGCGGGAATCGGGTATGGACTCGACCATCATATTTGTTTGTCTCCAAATCATCCAGCATGATTTGCTTTACAAAATTTGTTATAGCAGATTTTTCTTTATTGTCAGGCATATTTTAAGATTCCTTTTATTTTTTATGATAGATGACCAAGCTCGATTTTTGATTTCAGCTAATTTGTGCGATTTTTTCCAATCGTCGCGACTGTTCTCTTTATCTCTTGAATGGCTAATTCTCGTTCCCGCGCTCTGCCATCACGAATAGCATCCACCAGAGTTAGCCATTCATATATACGGATTAAGGGTTAGAATTTCATACTGCTTCCATCGCTCTAAGCGATGGAAGCAGTATATCAGTGATTTGCAACTGAAAAATTAAACTTAATTGAGTATAGTTTCTTGTTTTTACCCCCTGGATTCATTAATCCGCGGGAAAATTATTAAATCGAGATTGCACTCTTCACAAATTTCTCACATTTTTCTTTGCCCAAAATTTCAGCAATATGGGGAAGTTCGGGGCCATGTAATTTACCAGTTAGTGCGACTCGAATGGGCATCCATAGCTCTTTTCCCATAACTCCAGTTTCTTTCTGAACCGTTTTCATAATTTTTCTAAAAATATTCGCATCCAATTCATCAATTGTATCCAGTTCCCGCAAAAATGACCAGAATATCCTTCGTGAACTGTCTTTTCGTATAATTATTCTGGCTTGCGGATCATTTATAATAACGCTATTTTGATAAAATATCCTGGCTTGCTCGATCACTTGATCCATGTGATCCAGGTAATTCTGGAGTAGCGAGATAATTCGCCTGGTAGTTTCAAAATTCCCAATCGGATAATTTGCCTGCCTTAAATAAGGACTTGCTAAATGAGTAAGCCGATCGAGATCGGTTTGACGGATATAATAACCATTCATCCAATTTAACTTTTCAATATCAAAAATGGCAGCAGCTTTGGAGATACGTTTAAAATCAAACTGTTCTATTAATTGCTCAATAGATAAAATTTCTTCACCAGAAACTGACGACCAGCTTAACAGGCTTAAAAAATTTATAATCACCTCCGGCAGGTAGCCGCGATAACGATAATATTCAATAAAAGTTGCACCATGACGTTTTGATAGTCGTGTTTTGTCTGGTCCCAAAATCATGGGAATGTGGACAAATTTCGGCAGATTAAAGTCCAGCGCATGATATATTAAAATTTGTTTTGGTGTATTGGAAACATGATCATCTCCTCGAATGACGTGGGTAATTGCCATGAGACCATCATCAACGACAGCGGCAAAATTATATGTCGGAATTCCTTCCCCTCGCATGATAACGAAATCACCGATATTTTCCGTATCAAATAACAATTCCCCTTTAACTAAATCATTAAACATAATTTCCCGGGGCTGAACCTTAAATCTGATAGCCGGTTTTCTGCCTTGCTCCCAAAATGCCTTTTTTTGATCCTCTGTTAAATAAAGGCATCGCCGGTTATATTGAATCGTTTCCCCTTTGGCGAGACTTTCTTTTCTATTATGTTCCAGTTCTTCTTGTGTGCAAAAGCAGTAATATGCTTTGTCTTCATCCAAAAGCCTTTTAGCATATTCCTGATATATATTCAACCGTTCTGATTGACGATAAAATTTATGGGGTCCTCCAATATCTGGACCTTCATCCCAGGTTAAGCCTAACCACCTTAAATCTTCATAAATCTGATTCGTATATTGATCAACAGATCGTTCCACATCGGTATCTTCAATTCGCAAAATAAACGCGCCACCAGTGTTCTTCGCAAACAACCAGTTCAGAATCGCTGTTCTAACATTACCAATATGTAGATGTCCAGTTGGACTGGGAGCAAATCGTACTCTAGTTTCCATATTTACAATGTATTCCTCTATTTTTAAATCGTATCATTTTAGCCAGGTGAAGTTCAAACTTTAAGTACTATAGCTCAGTTTGGTCACTTACGCGTTAACACGCTGGGTTATCTATTTTCAATTAAAGCGACTGCGTAAGCAGCGATCCCATCGCCCATTCCAATAAATCCCAATCCTTCGCACGTTGTTGCTTTAATTGAAACCTGATTGATTTCAATATGTAAGCTGGTTGAAATATTGACTCTCATCTGGTTAATAAAAGGTCTCATTGGAGGTCTTTCTGCGATGATCGTCGTGTCGATATTTATGATATGAAAGTCTGACTGAAACAATAAATATTGAACCTGTTCCAGCAAAATTAAGCTTGAAATATCCTTATATTTCTTATCTTTCGATGGAAAATGCCGTCCCAAATCGCCTAAGGCAGCAGCACCCAGTAGAGCGTCACCAATTGCATGACATAACACGTCAGCATCGGAATGTCCCAACAATCCTTTTTCAAAAGGAATCTCCACTCCGCCAAGTATTAGCTTTCTACCCTCAGCTAGACGATGGACATCGTATCCGGACCCAACTCTCATAACATAAACTTTAATTCGAATTCCGCAATAAAAAGCCTGCCAGGTCTAAATCCTCCGGACCAGTAATTTTTATGTTTGTACGGCTGCCTTTTACCACATGAACAGGACAACCCAAATATTCAACTAATTCAGAATCATCAGTTGCTGTAATACAATTAAAAAATGCCTGTTGATAGGCATGAAAAATTAGGTCTCTTTTAAAAACCTGAGGCGTTTGAACCAACCACACTGAATCTCTGGTTAGAGTCTGTTCAATCTGGTTGTCTGAGACCTTTTTTACACTTTCCTGAACAGGAACAGCTAAAACCGCGGCGCCTGTTTGTTGTCCTGTTATGATGACTTTATTCAGCAAGTCTAAAGTAATCAATGGTCGAACAGCATCATGGATGACCACTGTAGAATATTGTTCATCAACCGCTTTGAGCGCAATATACACAGATTCCTGTCTTGTTTCTCCTCCACTGATAATTTTGTTAACTTTTGTTATTTCAAACTTATCAATGATATTCTCTGTTACATAGCGGTACCAATCTTTTGGAATTACAATAATTATACTGTCAATAAGTGTACATTGACAAAACTTTTCTAATGTGTAAACAAGAATTGGTTTATTTTCAATTTCCAAAAATTGTTTATTAATTGAGCTGCCTATGCGCTGGCCCTGGCCGGCAGCGGCGATAATAGCACAAACACGCACCTATTTCCCTCATTAACCGTTTATCACTATTAACTTCAATTTCGAATTAATAGTTGTTCAGTTTAAGGCAAAGTTTAACTAGAGGATTAGCATCGCGTCCCCGTAACTATAAAAACGCCAATTCTCTTCAATCGCTTGTTGATACGCTTTGAAAATGAAATCGCGACCAGCAAAAGCAGATACCAGCATTAATAATGTCGAGCATGGAAGATGAAAATTCGTGATGAGTCGATCAACAATTCTTATTTCATAAGGTGGATAAATAAATTTGTCGGTCCAGCCTTTCATCGGCTTTACTGATCTCTCTGAGGTTACGACAGATTCTAAAACGCGAACCGTGCTCGTTCCAACCGCAACGATATTGCCACCCTCACGAATCGTCTGGTTTATTTTTTCTGTTGCTTGTTCAGTAATTTCAAAATATTCAGAATCCATTTTATGACGACCTAAATCTTCTACCACTACCTGTCTGAAACTTCCAAGTCCTAAATGAAGAAGCACAAAGACCAACTCCACACCCTTTTTCTGGATATTATCAAGCATTTTTTTGGTAAAATGAAGTCCCGCAGTAGGAGCAGCAACCGCGCCTCGTATTTTAGCATATACTGTTTGATATCTTTCTTTATCCAATTCTTCGGATTCTCTTTTAATATAAGGTGGTAATGGAGATTTGCCTAACTTTTCCACCATTTCAAAAAAATCATCATCGTAGTAAAATCTAACGACCCGTCCCCCTGAAACCGTGTTATCGATAACATCACAAATAAAATCTTTGGCGATTGTGAGCCGATTACCGACTCGAACTTTCCTGGCAGGTTTGACCAACACTTCCCATAAATTGTTTTCCAACTCTCGAAGCAAGAAAATTTCAACCTGTGCATCTGTTTTATCCTTCGTTGCTGTCAGACGAGCTGGAAAAACCTTTGTTTTATTAAGTACAAGACAATCGCCTGGATTAAAATACTCCACTAAATCAGAGAAAACTCTTGTTTCAATAGTTTCAGTCTTACGGTCTAAAACCATAAGTTTAGATTGATCCCGTTTTTCAACAGGATATTGAGCAATTAGATTTTCAGGTAAATCATACTTAAAATCGGACAACTTCATGTTTTGGCTCCTCAAAATAGTTTTTCCTGGACATGAGCGTTAAATGCCAGGCCAAAATGCTTGTAGGCAAGCTCTGTTGCGATTCTTCCTCTCGGAGTACGATTTAGAAAACCCTGTTGAACCAAATAGGGTTCATAGACTTCCTCAAGGGTGTCGCTCTCTTCCCCCACAGCTAAAGCCAAAGTATTTATACCAACAGGTCCCCCATTGAATTTATTAATAATCGTCTTAAGAACTCTTTTATCCATTTCATCCAGTCCCTTTTCATCGACATCCAATTGATGAAGCGATGTTACTGCAACCTTATAATTAATTTTACCATCACCAGCTACCTGGGCGAAATCACGAATACGGCGCAAAAGACGATTCGCAATTCTGGGCGTACCTCGCGAGCGACGAGCAATTTCTAAAGCAGCTTCATCGTCTATTGCTATACCAAGAATTTTTGCTGACCGGTTGATAATCACCCCTAACTCTTCTGAATCATAATAATCCAGTCGACTGACGACACCGAATCGAGCTCTCAGGGGTGAAGTGAGTAAACCTGCCCGAGTCGTTGCACCAACCAGAGTAAAATGATGCAGTGTCAATTGGATTGTTCGAGCATTTGGACCTTTGTCAATAATAATATCTAATTTGAAATCCTCTAAAGCTGGATAAAGATATTCTTCAATTGTATGATTAAGACGATGGATTTCGTCAATAAAAATCACATCACGATCGGAAAGATTGGTCAAAATTCCTGCCAGATCACCAGGCTTTTCAAGCGCAGGTCCTGACGTCATCCGGACATTTGAATGTAATTCATTAGCAATAATGTGAGCAAGCGTGGTTTTGCCCAAACCAGGAGGACCATAAAATAGAACATGATCCAGAGCTTCTCCCCGGCTTTTTGCTGCCTGAATGAATACGTTAAGATTTTTCTTGATCTTTTCCTGACCAATAAATTCTGAAAGCGTTAATGGACGAATGGTTCGATCAAACTCGAATTCATCATCCAATCGATCAGGATTCGTCGGGCTTTTTCGTTGTTTATCATTCATTTACGTTATATAGTTTGAATTTATCACATCAGACGCAAAGCTTGCTTAATTAGTTCTTCTAAAGTTAATTCTTGTTCGCTTTGCTGGATAACTTTCTGAATAGCAATTTGTGCATTATTTTTGGCAAATCCCAATGAAATCAAAGCCGTTAACGCCTCATTGATGACTCGCTCTCTTGCTGACAACTCCATTCCCGGAACCAGCAACTCTCGAACCAGGGTAGCTGGCTTTATTTTATCCTTCAAATCTAAAATCAATCGCTGGGCAGTTTTTCGTCCCACACCTGATAAAGATGTCAGTGCAGCTAAATCTTCATCAATAATATATTTTTGTAAATGTTCTACTGATACGCTGGACAAAATAACTTGAGCTTTTTTGGGACCGATTCCTGGCGCTGAAATAAGCTGTAAAAAAAGCTCTCGTTCGGAGCTTGATTTAAATCCAAATAACTGTAAAATATCTTCACGAACGTGCAAATAGGTTATTACGGTCGCCTTCTCCCCGGTGGAGCCTAAAATTTCATAACAGGATAATGTTATATTTACTTCATAGCCGACACCATTTACATCGATGATTAATTTTGTTGGTGATTTTTCAACAATTTTACCCTGCAAAAAATTGATCATATTGGTTACCGATTCATTTTTTTAATGGTTGTTGACTTGCCGCGTCAAAAATCACTCGCTGGCTATGACAATAAGCTACTGCCATTGCGTCAGTTATATCAAACATAGAAGGTATTGAAGGTAAATTTAACAACCGACTAATCATTTGCTGGACTTGATATTTTGAAGCATTTCCATTACCAGTAACAGCCTGCTTAATTTCTCGAGGCGAATATTCGGCAGTTGGTATCCGATGGTTGGCTGCCGCTAAAAATGTCACTCCCCTGGCATGACTCATTTTCAGAGCAACTTTCACGTTGCGAGAATAAAATATTTCTTCCAACGCCACTACTTTAAATTGATATCGCTCAATGATTTTGCAGAGCTGGTCATAAATTGTTTTTAGCCTTAGCTCGAAAGATTGAGAGCTATTAGTTTTTATCACTCCAAATTGCAACACAGTACATATTTTTTTTTCAGTATCCAAGACTGCAAAACCAGTATTCTGTAAGCCCGGATCGACGCCGAGAATGGTCATATCTTTTGCTTTCTAAAATTATGATTGTTCAATTTTTTTTAAGATCTCGGTATCGATATCAAAATTTGAGTAAATGTTATTGACATCCTCATGATCTTCCAGTGCATCCATCAATTTGAGTAATTTTTCTGCTTCTTTTTCAGCCACCTTTACTGTATTCTTAGGATGCATTGTAATTTCAGCAGAATCAATTTCGATATTGTTATCTTTTAAAACTGATTTCACATTTGCAAATGAATTCGGCTGTGTGACAATCTCAAACACATCGTCTTCCTGTCGTATATCATCGGCACCAGACTCAAGAACTAATTCCAACAAATCTTCTTCCGAAATTTTATTTGCATCAACCTGAATAATTCCTTTTTTCTCAAAAATCCATGCCACACAACCGGACTCCCCCAGGTTACCATTGTGTTTCGAGAGAATGTGTCGGATATCCGCGACGGTTCGATTTTTATTGTCTGTTAACACCTCAATCATCAGGGCTGTTCCTCCCGGTCCATAACCTTCATAAGTCACATTCTCGTAAACCACTCCTGGCAGTTCGCCCGTCCCTCTTTTAATTGCCTTCTCAATATTGGCTGATGGCATATTTGCTAGCTTTGCGGCTGCAATTGCTGTTCTTAATGCCGGATTCATATTTTCATCACTGCCCCCCGTTCTGGCTGCGATTGTAATTTCCTTTATGAGTTTCGTAAAAATCTTACCCCGCTGAGCATCAGTTTTAGCTTTTTTACGTTTAATGGTGCTCCATTTTGAATGACCAGACATTTAATTTCTCCTAAAAATTATAACCTATTAATTTAATAAATTTTTTGTCGATTTCCAAATGAAAAATTTTCTAAAGTGGATATTTTTCTTAATTTTTGGTCTGATTTCGGGTATTATAATAAACGCAAAAAGTGTTTGCTAATATAAAAATAGTTTTGTATATTACCCTATATAACTAATAAATGGAGGGTAATATGCATAAATTACAAATAAACAATCCAAAAAAAATCATTAAAGATATCCAGGTTTATTTTAAAAAAATTCCAGGCAGTGATTTTTTATTACGCCTTACTGCGATTTTATTTATTGCGCAAGGTTCGGATTGCTCAGTTGTTGCAAAATTATTTAACAAATCAATTCGGACTATTCACTCATGGGTAAACACCGTAAATAACGATGGTATCGATGCATTAAAGACATCAGAACGTCCTGGCCGAACATCTAAATTAACCAATTCCATGAAACAACAATTAAAACAAGATCTTCGGCTTAGTCCTGAAATTTACGGTTATAACCAAGTCGCCTGGGACGGCAAATTACTATCGAAATATCTTCAACAAAGATACGGCATTACACTCAAAGTTCGACGATGCCAATATCTTTTTCATGAATTAGGATTTAGTCTCAAGCGGCCAAGAAAAATCACCGCCAAAGCCTCAGAAAAAGAGCGTGAGGCTTTTAAAAAAACTCTATGAAAAACAAAACGAACCTGATACTATTATTGTTGCGCAAGATGAATGTTTCATCAAGCGGGCAACATCTATTATTAGAGCATGGTTTCCGAAAGGAGCAACACCCGAGATAATCAGCCCAGCAACATTTGAAAAAATTGGTATTTGTGGTGCGATCAATATGGAAACTGGACAAGTATATTCTTCAATTGAAACTACATTTAATGGAGATACTTTCTTGGATTTCGTAAAGAGCTTAGTTCCTTTGATTCCTGACGGTAAAAAGTTTGTTATGATTATTGATAATGCCCGACCGCATCATGCAAAAAAGGTCACAACATATGTGGCGGAAAATATCTCAAATTTAGAATTCTTATTTTTACCACCTTATTCGCCTGATCTAAATCCAGCGGAAAATATATGGAAATTGCTGAGAAAAAAGGCCACTCATAATGTATATTTTGATTCTTTAGAAGCGCTTTCTAAAAAAATCCAAAATACTTTAAACGAATTTTCAATCCCTAATATTGATAGAAAAAATTATTGCGAAGTTATTTAATGCGTTTATTATAGTTTAGTTAGATGAATTAACAGGGTTACCAACCAGGTTTCCTTGGGAAACCTGGTTTGCTAATTCAACTGGGCCAACCATAATCGAGTTTTACTTTGCTAAAGATTATGCTACTTCATTTAGCTAAACAATTTTGATTTCGGCATGAAATTGCTTTAATTCTGGTTCGGGGGTTCATATTGAAATTTATCAGGAGGGTTACTATCAGGTCTTTGTCTTATTTTCGTCCGAACGACCCAAGCATCGTCAAAACCTTTTTCAACGGCAAGCTGTTGAAGTTTGTCAGCTTCGTATCGGGTAAGGCAATTGCCCACACGAACCTTATAATAAGGACTATCATAAATTAAATAAACTTCTTCATTAATAAATTTAAGAATTGCATCTCGTTGAACCTGTTTTGCCCTCGCTTCGTCAGAAACGGCGCAGATTTGAACTCGATATCCAGCTACAAGTTCTGGTTTCTGGGAATCAAGGTTTTCCCGGTTGATACCATCATCTAATTGATCAGATTTTGATTCAATTGATACTGTCTTTTTGACTTTCAAATCTTCTTCACTTAATATAAGCGGATCAAAAAACTCGTTAACGATTCCTGTATTATTTTCCTGGTCTTTCGAAGTTTCGCTGTCAGACAATAAACTTCTGCCACTACTGCATCCAAAAACAATAAAGACTAAAATGAGTAAGCCAAAATAAATATTTGCTTTCTTCATAATAGGTAACTCCTCTCTTCTAAGTTTTTAGACTTCTGCAAAATTAAGATTTTTGTGTCATTTCGAACGGAACGAATTGGAGTGAGAAATCTGTATATCTTAAAATATCAGTTCGTTAACCAGATTTCCCGCTCCGCTCGAAATGACAATCAATCCTATTTTACAGATCTCTACTAAGTTATTACAACTGAAATAAATCAAAAAACCGCTTATTCAATATTTAAATATATTGAATAATCCATTGAATGTCAATAGAAAATTATTTATGTCTCAGTTTAAGTCAAATTTTTCAATTTCGCTATTGATGATTATTGGATTTACAGGACAAAAGCCTTAACAGAGTATTTTTCTCAATAACATTAATTATTTATTTAACCAATCCTATAATGGAAATTGTCTTTCAAATTTGAAATGTATTCATTTCATTTTTAAATATAATCTGGATTATTAGTTTATTATGTATATAGTTAGAAGTTTCATACAAGAATTAGCCCATAATTTATCATAAATTATTTTGATAAATTATATTCTTTTTCCTTGACATTTTGCCATAATACTGTTATATTAAATGAAGTTAAATATATATATTTTATTATTTATTTTTTTTCAATATATTGGAACAATATTTGCAATATTGCTTTTAATAATAAAGAGTTATAAATTAAAACCTCCGATTTGGACCGATGTTTAAGCTGATATAGTATATTTCTGAAAATTCATGTAGCAGTCATTCCCGGGGGCTCAAATGAGAAATTTATCCCAAATAATTATGAAATCAATTTATTTTAGTTTATTTTTAGCAGGCCTGATTCTATTTCAATCTATTTTTCTGCTCCATACCTTATCAGGGCAATCACAACCTCCTGCAAAACAGCAAAATTCTGATCAATCCTATTATAAAAATCTCTTAGACCAAATAAAAAAGGTGGATTATGCAACTCAGTGTGCACAAAATGCAGTGAAAGCATTTGCAGACTCAGCATTTTTACCTGAATTACTGTTCCAACTTTCTGAATGGGAAATCCAGCGAGAAAAACTATATTTTGAATTGGCAATGAATAACTATGATCTTCAACTAGATCTTTATGAAAGCGGAAAAATAACACAAGAACCCCCCGAACCAAAATTAACTTTTGACAGGGCTTTGGAAATAAATCACCAAATTCTCGAAGACTATCCAGAAGTTCCCTATATAAATAAAGTTTTATACCGAACCGGTATTTGTCTATATGAAATTGGTAACAAGGATAGTTCAAAGAAAATTTTTCAAAAATTAACTACAGAATATCCCGATAGTATTTATTTAGCTGATGTCCTTTTTCGGTTAGGTGAGTGTTATTTTGATGAAGGTGATTATGAAAGAGCCATTGATGCATACCAACAAATCATAGAAGATTGGATGACTCCATTTTTTGCCATGGCGCTTTACAAAATTGCCTGGTGCCATTATCGTCTGAATCATTACTCGGATGCGATAAGTACTTTTTATTACCTTCTAAACGACATTAAGCTTATGGAGGATATTAATTCAGAATTATTGGGAAAATCTCAAATCCAGTTAAAAAATGAAATAATGGAATATATTACAATAAGCTTCAGTGATTTTGGTGGGGCTTCTTCATTATTCAATTTCATCGAAAGAATGGGGGGGTCTGCGTACACACCATACCTTCTTCATAAATTAGGTGATGTATATTTAAAACGTGATTTTTATGAAGATGCAATAAATGCATTAAATTTACTCATAAATAAATTCCCCTATTATGAAAAGTTACCAGAAATTTTCATGGTGCTTTTTAAATGTTATGAACAGAAGGGGGATATGAACAAAGCATATCTGCTGCATGATCTATTAATCAAGGTTTGTGGTCCGCAAAGCAAATGGTCTCAATTGCACAAAAGTGAACAAGATTTACAATTATATAATACTACCTTAACCGAAATCGATTATAAAATCGCTACCCCTCTGATTAACACCGCTGACAGTCTATATGCAACAAAAAATTTCAAAGAAGGTGCAGAAAAATATTCTTATTTTTTAAAGATCTTCGAAACGGATGAACGAGCGGATCATGCAAGCTATTGTCTGGCAGAATGCTATTACAATCTTTTTGACTATAAAAATGCTGCTGTGGCTTATAAAAATATCGTAATGAATTATCCAAAAAGTGAATTACGAGAAGATGCGGCATACAATTATGTTGTTTGTTATGACCAAATACTTAAAAATTCAAATATTGCTTGGGACGACAGCAGCGTCCCGATAAAACAGAATGAGGAGTTAAAAAATTTCATTGTCGCATGTCATGATTATTTGAAATGGCTCCCAAAATCGACTAAAGAACCAGAGATTAAGCTGAAGTTAGCAGAACTATTCTATCGAAAAAAATTACACTCAGTGGGTGAAAAGTATGCCAGATCTGCGCTGGTTTCAATTATCAAATATAAGAGAGGTGTCCAACATCGAACCAAAGCATTAAACTTATTAGCGCAACTCAGCTTTAACCAGGAAAAATATAATAATACTGAACTTTTATCTTCTCTGTTGATTCAAGAAAATCCCGATTCGATTGAACTCGTTGAAAGAACTAAAAAAATGTTAGCATCAACTTCTTTCAAAATCGGTGAGAAACTCAAATCAACAGGAAAAAATAAATTAGCAGCCATAAAATTTGAGCAGGCGGCACTAAAATCTACTGATCCTCAAATTGCCGAAGCTTCTTTATTCGAAGCCGCCATCCAGTTTGAAGAAGCAAAACAATTTAGTAAAGCTGCAATTAAATTTGAAAATTTTTATAAAAATTATCCTCAATCTAAATATGGCAAAGAGTCAATATATCGAGCAGCTTTATTACGTGATAAATTAGGACAATATCATTTAAGTGCCAGAAACTATCTTACATTACACGATCTAACTCCCAATACTCCCGAAGGTTCAGCAGCTCTTTATAGTACCGGCTTGGCTTATGAAAAGGCCAGGGACTGGTTTTCTATGGCTGAAACATTTAAAAAATATGTTGCACGATATCCGACTGATAATGAAAATATTTTGGAAGCCATTTTCAAAGTTGCCTACGCCTATGAACAAAAAAATATGATTCCCCAAGCGAATCTTGAGTATCAGAAATTGCTGACTAAATATAATCAGTTGAAAGCAGCAGATGAATTTGCAGATGATTATTTTGCTGCCCAGGCTACATTCAGACTTGCAGAAGTTAAACACAATCATTTTAATACCATTAAGCTTAATCCACCATTTCAGGTAAATTTAAAAAGAAAACAAACATCGTTTAATGATTTGATAAAATCCTATGTAGATGTGGCTAAATTTAACATTGCGGATTGGACAACCGCTGCCTTCTATCAATTGGGCTTAGCCTACGAAGAATTTTGTCAGGATATTCTCGAGTCTCCAGCCCCATCCAATCTCCAAGGAAATGATTTAGAAGCTTACTGGAACTCGATTAATCAACAATGGGTTGTTCCATTGCAACAAGAAGCACTTAAGTATTATCAAACAAATGAAAAATTAGCAACAGAAAATAATTTGAAAAATGAATGGATTGATAAAACGAGGGCAAGAATCCTTTTTTTAAACAAAAAACTGGCAGCAGAGAGTAGTCTTATCTCGCAAAATGATCAGGTAAAAGAAGCGAGTGGTACAATTGATGCAAAAGGTGGTCAAACACGAAAAAAATTGTGAATATATCAAAAAATAGAACCCAAAAAAAAGCCCTGAGACTTTCTCGGGGTTTCTTTTATTTTCAACAAATTAGATTTCAAATAATTTCTCCATCTGCATGCTGAATATTGCCTGGCACAATAAAGCTGCCAATTTGGAAATCGGGTTTGGGGATTCGGGTTTCGGGAATCAATCAATATTTTATAAACTAGCAAATTTCCGCATCCCGAAATGCGCGGCGCATCCGCCTCCGCTGTGATCTAAATCCCAGATCACAGTCCACAAAATGATCAGAATAATAATACTCTAAATTTCCTGCCAAATAAACAAAGATTTTACTTGTAATATTATAGTAACATGAAACTAACGCAGTAACGTCATCTTTTTTATAGCCTTAAAATCACCGGCAACAATCATGTAAAAATAGACACCTGATTGCACTCGTTCACCTATTTCATTGTTACTATCCCATTGGATTATATGATGTCCTGGAAATCTCATCTCATCAATCAATACACGAACCAACTGTCCTAATAAATTATAAACAACAAGTTGTACATGTACCCCATCAGTTGCTTGAGCTGGAATGTTAAATCGAATGTTCGTCTCAGGATTGAATGGATTGGGGTAATTCTGGCTCAATTGAAAAGAGATGGGCAACACAGGCTGCAATTCAAGAATATAATCCACCTCAGTACTAAAATTAGAAAGCATCAGTTCAGCAGTGGTCCCTGGTAAACCATAAACTTCAATCGTCATGGTATTTAATTCAGTTAGATGCGCCTGCAAATCAATAGTAACCGATCCTTCCACAGGCATGAGGTATGCATTTATCTCTTGTTCCACTCGGATCGGGTCGGTGAAGAGACTGAATTTGTTATCATTCAATATAATTGCTACCTGGGAAAGACCATGGTTGGTTAAGTGGAAATATCGATCATAATTTGAGAAAGAAAATTCCTGGTGACTCGTAATCCCATCTGCTGATAGAATCTGCATGATTGGATCGCAGAGTAATATGTTTCCGCACATATCGGTCACCTGAAAATAAAATCCAATTGACGCAGCAGGATCTTCTCTTATAATGCAAAAATCAACCTCCTTATCACCTTCTGTAAAAGGATCAACCTTGAAGCTGCCACCAGCAATATACAGGGGTACAATACTTGCGATTCCGCTCTCGTTATCGATGAACGTGCCGGCAATCCCTTCCTCATCCTGAGCAAAGTTACAACTGGGAGTTATATCGTCCAGTAAAACACTTATCGAATCGTAACAGGTAACTTTATTACCACAACTATCAATCACTGTGCATTTAGCAATTAGTGGATTATAACCAGATTCTACTGGTACCTTTGCCATGAATATGTCATTATATACATCAGGGGTAATTCCATTAATTTCATGCTTCACAACAAAAGGCGGCATTCCACCTGTTATTTTGAGTTCTGCGGTGACTTCAACACTGTCACAAACAATCGCACTATCTTGTGGTGTGATAATTTGAACTTTACAAACAGGTATCTCCATTCGAGTAACACAAACAGTATCGCTGCAAATGGCTGTATTCCCACTGCTATCGATAACCGTAGCTATGGCAATCAAACAATTATGACCAACATCCAATGGCACAGTTGCTTTAAACATATCACCAAAATAACTAGCCACAATACCATTGACTGAACATATCCTGGTGTAGGGTGAAGTTCCACCCAGGACAGTATGTTTGCCTTCAACGGTAACGCTGTCCTGACAGATAATTGCCCCATCCTCTGGCGATGTAATATTACAATCACAAATCAAGTCACTTAGACAAATAGCTGTAATTTTAGCAGTGACATTAGTTCCGTCGTCGGCTGTAGCAGTGGCAGCAATCGTATTGAATCCTGGATTATCAAAACTGAGGTCAGTTGAAAATGTTCCGATTGCGCTTAGAATAACATCAATATCGTTTACAGTTACTCCAGCAATACCTACAGGAGTCACTCCAGGAAGAATAGTGGTTATTTCACTCGGGTTGAGTACTCGCACATAAGTTCCTCCTGTGCCTTCAGCAATGCTCTTTAGATAAGTTGTATCAGCAAATGCAGAAATGCCAAAAGTATGAATAATGATTCCTGCTGCTGCAGCTTCTGCTATTTCATCATCGATTGGACCTCCCTCGTTTTTAAAGCCATTTGACAACAAAAATGCAATGTTTGTCTCTCCGTCAGGTTGAGCTGCAAAAGCATATATTATTCTTTGAAGCGCTCGTTTAAAGTTAGTTTTATAACCAAAAACTGCTTCACTGAGGTGTGTAAAAAGCCCGATAGAACCACCCCAGGGTAATTCCGCTTCATTTGAGTCCATTGACCTCAACACTTCCTCAAGATCCGGAATGCTATTATGATTCAAATCAGCTTGCGGGGAAGATGT
>SMTZ1_10003263_pt1 | contig 18559 bp, 19 predicted proteins | sample DeeMarSWOR136_30_FD_25667 | JGI IMG/M metagenome (IMG submission 25667)
CTGTGCAGGCTGGTGATGTCTTTAACCCTGGTGCGGATAGATACATTCTGTACGACTGTTGGTGGCACCCGATCGATCCCTTCGGCTGGCCATACTGGGGAGCTATCGGGGAGAAGTCTGTTGAGCAGATGCTTGATGTGGCCTAGTGAAAACGGACGATGGATACGGTGAGGGAATGAGAACCCGAGGGAGCGTCTCCCGCAGGCTGCGTATCTGTCTGCTCCTGCCCAAGCTCGCTATCGGGGGAGCAGAGTTTCAGACCCTCCATCTTTTGAGGAACTTGGACACTTCCCGCTTTAACCTCTTTCTCTGCTGTATGACTCGCGGAGATAGAGAAATGGAAGAGGAGGCAGAGCGGTATGCTGAATCCGTATTCTTTCTCGGGTTTCGCTGGAGATTTTTTCCTATTGTCTTTGTCAAACTTGTGAGATATCTCAGGTGGGGAAGATTTGATGTACTCCACTGTCACCTCCCCCTCGCGGATTCGATAGGGAGGCTCGCAGGGTGGATTGCGGGTATCCCCGTTCTCATGACGACGGAACACGGAAAGAACCTATGGAAGGGATTTCCTTACCTCCTCCTTGAACGATTTCTGAGGGGGATAACCGATGTGAGGATCTGCGTGAGCCACGATATCATGGATATCAGGAAGAAGCGCGAGGGAACCCCCGATGAAAAGCTCGAGTACATCCCCAACGCCGTAGATCCTGAAGAATGTAAAACCGCATCGACCGGCCGGGCGGCGGTGATGAGTTCTTTCGGATGGGGGGTTGCGGACCAGCTCGTCATCTCGGTGGGGCGTCTCGTTCCCGCGAAGAACTATTCCCTTCTTGTAGAATCTGTCATGCTTCTTTGCGATCGGTATCCCACTATCAGGTGCCTGATCGTGGGGGAAGGGAGCTGCCGGCCGGAGATCGAGCGGAATATCGACGAGCTGAATCTCGGCGGGCACCTAATCCTGGCCGGTATGAGGCGCGATATCCCCGATCTCCTCGCTGCGGCCGATGTGTTCGTCCTCTCTTCTGTACGGGAAGGACTCCCCCTATCGCTGCTCGAGGCGATGGCTGCAGGAAAGGCAGTGGTCTGTACAGATGTAGGGGGTATTCCAGATGCGGTCGCTGACGGTAAAAACGGGCTCCTCGTTTCGTCCGGAGATGCAGGAGCCCTTGCCGGAGCTATTGGTAGGCTTCTGGATGATGCTGATCTCAGGAACAGGTTCGGGCACGCCGCTCACCAGGAAGTGGAGAGGAAGTTCAGCGTGCGGATCATGGCGCGGAAAACCGGGGAAATATACAAGAGGCTCTACGATCTGAAAAGTGAATAGCGCAGATAGCACTTGAAAAACATCGATAATTAAACTTAATAACTAGCCAGTTTTCTGGTGATCCTTCGAGTTCAGAATGGGCCTTGACTGATGTGATCTACAGGCTTCGCAGGTTCAAGTAATATAGATCTCTAGGTTAGAGTATACGTTGCGTACGACTTCCTTAAAATCTACGAACTAGTTACAAATAGTCACAGAGTCATACCTTCCTTGACTTTATTTTGCAATGTAAGTATATTTTTTTAATAGAATTGCTTGGTTGTGAGACCTTGTTCTTCTTTCTGGCGGAGGTAACGGCATAGTCATGCCGGAGATCGAACTTCGCATTATGAAACATCCGTTCTTTCCGGACTTTTAATAAAACTGTATTAATCATGGTTCGAGGTGTACCCGTAGTGATGTATCACGGAGTCGGGCCCGTGATTTCCGGCTGGGTGTGGAACTATCTCAACATTCCTATTTCCACTTTTGAAGGACAGATGCGCATTCTCAAGGAAAAAGGCTGGACGACGATTACTCTGACACAACTATACAACCACATGGTGAAGGGGGACCCACTTCCCGATAAGCCTATCGTTTTAACCTTTGATGATGGCTACCTCAATAATTGGGTGAATGCATATCCGATTCTCAGAAAATACGGTTATCGCGCTGTCATCTGGATGAGTACCGACTTTGTAGATCCCCATCCAGTCGTGCGCCCGACCCTTGAGGATGTCTGGCAGGGAAGGTTCCATATGGAAGAACTGCCCACAGCGGGATTTCTATCCTGGAAAGAGATGAAGATCATGGTTGAGAGCAATGTTGTAGAGATACAGAGTCATGCGAAAACGCACACTTGGTATTTTTCAGGCCCTCAGATCATCGATTTTCACAGACCGACAGGTGCAGAGGGGTACATACCGTATCTGTGGCTTGCTTGGAATCTCTTCCCAGAGAGGACATGTACCGTACGGCACACCTGTATACGCCTACGATAAATCGTTGAACGGGAGGCGTTACTTTGAAGACAAGGCTCTCAAGAGGCGACTAGTGCAGCATGTTGCTGACTGTGGGGAGGATTCCTTTTTCGCGAGAGCGGATTGGCGGAATGAGCTCATGTCGATCGTTGAAAAGTATCCACCGAAGGACGATCGCTTCGAATCGAATGTGGAGTACGAGGATCGAGTAAGGGAAGAACTCATCGAGTCACAACGAACCATCGAGGAGATACTCGGAACGAGCGTCAAGTTCCTCTGCTGGCCGGGCGGTGCGTTCAATCGGACGACTTTAAGGATTGCCGAAGAGGTCGGTTACGTTGCAACGACAATGCATTATCAGGGCCAAGAGCGGAGGAACATCTACGGGCAGAATCCCAGAGAGATAAACAGGATTGGATGCGGAACACCGTGGAAATGGCGCGGATTGAGGGTGTTCAGGACCGATCCAGGTTTTTTTCTTGCAGTTCTCAACGATTTTAAAGGGGACCGCAGTTCGATATGGAAGATGCGGCTATACAAGCTAAAGTATGCATTCAGACACTACCTGTTCGGTAACGCTTAGTGTGCATATGTCGCAACTGAATAATCCCATCAGGATAATCACCGGGGTGTCACATTGGCTCATGCGTCTCTACAAGTTGAAGTACGTCCTCCGGTACTACCTCTTCGGCTTGGATTAGGGACCGAGGGCAGTTCCTGGCTCTTGCCACATTGTAAAACTGGGACATTTCAAACATGTGAAAACATTTTTTTATTTATCAGAGCGTATCTCCCTGAGAACCTCCATATCGTTTTTCTACGAAGCGATGTATAGAGAATCTCGCTGTGAACCCATAGGCATAGTACATTGGAAAAAAAAGAGTCATAGCGTTGCCAACAAGATTCAAGACTACCGGGATTTCACTGCGTATTTGAAGAGCTTGGACCATCCAAGCTGTTTCTCCATTGTGAGGATCAAATATGTTGAAATAGTAAAAAGTTAATCATAATTGTACGACTTGACCTTCTGCAAATTTATGGTTATAGTCCTGCATCGAATATCTGTGTTTAGTATAAAGCTGACATCGAAATGTTATTGAACCACTTGCATAATTACGAGATTGTAAAATTAAACGCTCAAAATCCAAACTTAACTAACACAATAATTATCTTTGTTCTTCTTTGCATCATATTAATTTTTATTTCAAGAGATAAAAAAATATTTATCCTGGATCGATCTCAAACACAGCAGCTGAAGGGACTGGCAATACTTTTTATCATTCTTGGACACTTATGGGTGCATGTAACACAATCAAAAGTATCGTTTGTATTCAGTGGTGATGGTGTTACTTTATTCTTTCTCCTTTCCGGATTTGGACTGACCGTATCGTATAAAAGTAAAATTCCAAATTTTAAGAAATATGTTACAAAAAGAATCACCCGTGTGATGATTCCATATTGGATCGCAACTATCATCATCTTCATACTCGATTATGCATTTTTAAAAAGAATATACTCCCCCAATAACATCGCACTCACTTTTCTCGGTGTTAATATAAATGAAACAACACAATATATAGATTATGTACGGTGGTTCATAAGCATCTTATTATTGTGGTATGCACTATTTTTCTTCATTTTTTTAATAAATGTGCGAAAAATTATAATTATTGTTCTCTTTACGATTGCGGCACTCCTTTATATTTTTGATTATTACATCACAAAATTCGGTTGGTATCAGATTTACGCTTTTCCTGTAGGGTGTTTATTGGGTTTGTATTATGATTTTATTTACAAAACATATAACAGGCATATTCGACTATTTACAGCATTGTCTCTATTTACAATAGTACTCGTGCTAATATTCAAAGCATATCTCAAACAAGAAATCGTTGGATTAATACCTTCGATTTCCTTCAGGTTTGTCAATGAAATAGCAAGTATATTACTCTGCTTTAGTGTGATATTTATTGGCGCATATTTGGGTGTGAAGCGGTTTGCTAGCAGATTTCTATACCACACTGGAAATATCTCGTATGAATTGTTTTTATTACATGGGGCTTTTTTAGTTAAGTATAATCCTGTAATATCGAATGGATCAGTGACGATGCTTTCGATTCAATTTATACTGTTTGCGATTTGCATAATATTTGTTTCGACCTTATTTCGAATATGTACAAAACGACTGACGTGAATATGTCTAAAAAGTTACTTTACGGTATCACAACTCTTGCAATAGTTCTTTTACTATTCAATATATACCACTTTTTTATCAGGGCTGGAGTCGGACCACGGTATTACATAGATCATCTTCGATCAAAACATCGTGATCGTATCCTCGAATCAAAAACATACCAAGACTATGTAGAGGAATATTACTTATTAAACAAACAGTTAAGTGATAAGAAAGTCATTGTATTCCTAGGCAATAGCATTACAAAAGGATTTAACGTACACGAGTTCTTACCGGGATATCCTGTTATCAATAGAGGGATATACTTTGATACGACTTGGGGGATAATAAATAGGCTTGAAAAGAACGTTAACAACCTGCATGTTGAAATGTTGTTCTTGATGATTGGTTACAATGACCTGAAATATCGAACTGACAGAGATATTGTAGAAAACATCTCTCACATATTATCAGCAATAACAGCAGAAAAAACTTACATGCAGTCTATTCTACCTGTTCAATCCGATTGGGTCGAATTAAATAAGCGGATAATCAATCTGAACGAGGATATAAAGCAGGTCTGTTTGGATCATCACATAGAATACATTGACTTACATTCACACTTTATCGGCGGTAAAGTTGGATTATCCACCCAATATACTCGAGACGGTGTTCATCTTAACTATCAAGGGTATATACTATGGAGTAAGATCGTTCTTCCATTAATAAGCAGAGTAATGGACGAAGCATTAATTAATTTTCAGTGAATTATTCGTCACTCATCCCTTACGAGTATGAGGTCTTAAAGCTTTAAGATACAATTCACCCCCCATCCATAGGATATCTTGACATGAATTGGATATTTCCATATATTTGTGGCGCTTTGTTTATATATGAAAGTGTTCATCTTTAATTCAACCAAAGAGTTATGGAAGATTACTGTTTCGCAAGTTGGTTTCTTACAGAGAAATGCAATTTTGATTGTTCATACTGTTCTATTGTTAATCCTCCAAAATATAAAAAGATCTTGGGAGGAGTAAAAAAGTTCATAAAATCCAAACTCAAATCATCTTCAGATTATAATTTATACGAAGAACTGGACAATGTTATTCAAAGGTTTTTGGGGACAGGGGAAAAAATCACTTTTGGTTTTACTGGAGGAGAACCATTAATCTATCCACATTTTATTGATATTTGCCGACGTATTGCTGAATACGACAATTTTAAGATTTCTTTAGATACAAACTTAAGCACAAATAATATACATCGCTTCATTGATGCTGTGCCTCCAGAAAAGGTTGAGTACATATATGCAGCTCTGCACGTATTGGAGAGAGAACGCATTTTTGGTGAAATAGGCTCTTTTATAGATACCGTTGTTTTATTAAAAAACAAAGGGTACAGTATCGGTGTAAATTATGTGATGCATCCTGCGTTGTTTACTCGAGTCGAGAGAGATTATAAATATTGTTTGGATCGGGGCGTACAATTGAAGCTCAAGAAATTCAAAGGTGTGTACAACAATAGAGTATATCCACGGTCTTATTCAGAAGAGCAGAAACATATTATGTTGAAGTATTCTTCAGCTGGCAAAAAAGACATATTCCAATCACGAAATTTCTATGGCCGCAAGTGTAATGCTGGAAAAAACATTATTAGAATAAAGACCAACGGAGATATTACCCGGTGCGTGGGAGATCATTCATTACTCGGCAATATTTTTACAGGCTTTGAATTATATGAAACTGCAAGACCATGTATATTGAAGACCTGCCCGTGTTTCTCTCCGGATAGACTTTTTGCTGGTCTTGAAGCTGATACAGTGGTTCCCCCTCGATTAACGTTGGCCGCCAAGCTCAGAGAGAAGCGAAATAGACTGAGAGGATGGTGGGATCAAGATTAGATAATAGTCTAATCAATCTCCACTCCGTTGTACCGCTCGTGCCAGATACGGTTAGCCGGAAGTTCCTCTAAAAGTGATAGTTACACAAGCAGCAGGTCTTGAGGCTTCAAGACCTGCTTCACTCACTATACGGTTTCCTATGACGCCGGTGTATGGTATTTTGCAGCACAACCGCAATGTGCACGTTCGCATCATGCGAAAAAATGCTACCTAAATCCTCTTTGCTCACGATTCGATCGTGCGCCAGCTGTTGCCTGTGATTGCCTCCGATTTCTTCTTCTAAATCTGATAAATTTATTTAAATCTTATGCATCTCGTAAGACCCATCCCCGCACACGCGCCGTTTGTCTAATAAATTAATTGCGAATAATCAGATAATGATCCCGCGTGAAAAGCTTGGAGCGCCGATCCTCACTTCTCTGGAACATGCTCCAGAAGCCTAGCCAAGCTGAGGCACAGTTCTTGCGATAACAGCGTGCAGAGCACAAAACATTGGAGGCAGGAACTGGTGGATGACTGATGAAGGACTTGCTCGGAAATAAGGAAGGATGCTCTTTCATCACCTCAGGCACATGAATGGTGTGAACTATGTTGATGCTTATGATGACTAATGGGGAACGTAAAAACGATGGCTTCACTTTGACCGAACTGATGTTAGGCATTTTGGTAATAGGGATCATAGCCGTTCTGTCACTACCTAGTTACGGACGTTTCATACAGAACTGGAGACTCAACGGCGAGGCGCAGCAGTTTGCCAGTACCCTCAGAACTGCTCGATCCGCGGCTGTCATGAAGAATATCGATGCGGTTTTCACATTCGATATGAATAACGATACCTACTTCTATTTCGAAGATATGGACAGAGACGGTAATTACGACAACGGCGAGTATCTGAGTGCAACATACCAATTGCCCGACGGTATATCTATTATTGCCCATACCCTTCCCAGTACAACCTTGACTTTTGGATCCAAGGGGAACACCAGAGCAAGCGGTACCATAACACTGAGGAATACCAATAACAGGAATAAATCCATTCGAATTTTCGGAGGAACGGGAAACATTACCGTAGATTGAAAAGGAAACGATAGCCATGTTGCAGTCACAAAGAGGTATAGGCTTAATAGAGATAATCATTGCAATCCTTATCTTTGGTATCGGGATATCAGCGGCTATACGGACCTTGCCGGACAGCAATACGGCGACGACGCGCTCCCGAAATCTTACCCTTGCAACAAATCTGGCGCAGGAGAAAGTCGAGGAGCTGATGGGTCTCCCATTTAGCAACGCCGAGCTCTCCGCTGGTGATCACAACGATCCCCAGAATCCGTTGCAGCTTCATTTTACCCGTACGTGGAGCGTTACGGACAATGTACCAGTGTCCGACATGAAACGTCTTACCGTAACGGTAAGTTATACATCGGGCAGCAAGGATAATTCGGTAACACTCACCACGTATCTCACCTCGAGGCGGTAATTCACTATGAGTAACATCAGGAGCAAAAATTCAACGGCAGGATTCACACTCATTGAAATGGTCTTGAGCATGCTCGTGCTGGGTTTTATCCTCTTATCCATTACAGGAGTTTTCGTCCTGTATCAGAAAGGCTCTGCGCAAACAACCGGGTTCGCCGAAGCGCAGCAGAACACACGGATCGCTCTCGATTACATCACCGGGGATCTCCGGCAGGCGGGATCGCAAACAGACTATTTCCGGGGTCAGCGTCCCATTGTGCACGCAGGACCGTACCAGGTCGCTTTCAATGCTGACATCGATAATGGACAGACGATCGACGGTATGAGCCCGCTCACAGCAATTAATCGCGCCGCTCAGCCGAATACGATCCCAGCATCTGGAACAACAATTTATACTCCCTCAGCGGATTATCAATCGAATGCCGAAACGGTCGTGCTTACCCTCGATTCCAACCGCGATGGTGTCATTTCCGCAGCCGACCGAGGTGATGATCCAGAAGAAACCGGCCGCAACACGAATCTATTTATGTTGAAAAAGGTCGTGTACGGATACAACGGGGCTGGCGCCAACGAGGTCAGGGAATCTGATCTTGCCCGGATTCGTGGACCGAATCTGGCTCCCACATGGACCATTCCTCAGCCGCTATTCCAGTACTACTACGACCACGACGATAATCCATCGACTGGGGATTTACTCTGGGGGGATAGCAACAGTGATGGAGTTTTGGATACAGGCGAGATCACAGCGATCACGGTAATGCCGCAGAACCTCTTGAGTAATATTCGAAGGGTACGGATAACGGCGATAAGCGAGTCCAATAAATACGACAAGAGATATGAAACCAACGGGGGATTCCTCAATGTGACCATGAACTCTGAAGTCTACGTGAGAAACGCATCGCGTACGAATGCCATCGTGTACGGCAAGGTGTTTCACGACGCTGACAGTGATGGTTCGATAGATTCGGGAGAGACGGGGATTCCAGGCGTGGAGATTCGCCTGGCCGGACAGAGCCGGAACGTTCTCACAGACAGCTACGGTTTATTCTACCTATCGCTTTCGGCTGGAAGTTATTCGATTCAAGAAGTGGATCCTCCCGGATATACATCAACCACGCCGAATATCGTCTCCGTAACGCTCGCAGCAGGCCAGTCGCAGGTCATCAATTTCGGAGACCTCTCGAGCTCGCCCATCGGCGTGATCGATGGAACCGTTTTTGAAGATATCAACCAAGACGGTATCAAGGGAGCCGGTGAGGGCGGTATTGGGGGTGTTTTGATTTCGCTGGATACAGGAGTTGAGACACGTACCAACGAGAACGGATACTATTCATTCATCGCTGAGCAGGGCAACTACACGGTGGTTGAAACTGATCCGCCCGGCCACTCTTCCACAACGCCAAATGCTCGCTCGGCGACTATTACAGCGGCGGGAGATACGGTAACAGTTAATTTCGGCGATTATGCAGGTCCCGTCTACGGTATGCTCGAAGGATATGTGTATCTCGATGAGAACGAAGATGGTGTTCGCAACATTGGAGAAGAAGGATTGCCCAATGTCACCCTCAAGGTTTCCAACGGTGACTCCACAATGACAAATGCAAACGGGTATTATCGGTTCAATCTCGAACCTGCCATATATTCTATTACAGAAAGGGATCCCATCGGATACACATCGACAACGGTGAATACGTATGAAAACATAGTCATTACAGCGGATACCACCGTCATTCGCGACTTCGGTGACATACTGGAGACCGAGTGGGACTATGTCGAAATCCATATCTCCAACACGGATCGGGTACTTTCCGTCTCTGCCACCGATCTGGATGAGGATACCAGGAACGACAAGGATATCGTTCTCGGGACGGCATTGGTCAGCGGCATTGGCAATATGCTCATCTTCCACAATAATTGGCAGAACGCTTCGACACCGATCACTGAGCTTTTCGAATCCGATCCCACATACAGACGGGATGCGGGAGATAACATCAATGCGATCGGCCGGTACGACTTCTCCGGAGATGGAACACCGGATATTATGAGCGGACTGGATAACAGCACGGGGCCCAACGTTCAGATCTGGTATACGGAAAGCGGTGGTATATTGAGTACGAGTCCCGATAAAGCGTATTCAACGAGTGGCTTGAATGAAGTGATGGACTTCAAGCTTGCCGACTTCGATAAAGACGGCAATATCGATCTCCTCGTCGGTTTGAAACCACCTGTTGGTCTTACCGGGGCATTCGAGACCTTCAGGGGGAGCGGAAGCGGGGTCTTTGCCTCGTGGCAGTACGTCACTGCTGCCGGGGACACGAACGACCTTGATCTGGGAGCGATTTGGGCCGTTGAAACGGGGGATATCGACGGAGACGGTGACGATGATATCATCGTCGGCTCTCACGTCGGTAGCTATGCGGGCTATATCGACATCTATACCAACACCGGTTACGCATCGGGTGACTTTGACTGGCATTCACGGTACCGAGCGATGGGCGCTGTTAATGACCTGAAGGTCATCGATATGAAAGAAGATGACGGTGGTGAACCCGACATTATTGCTGCGGTAACCACGGCCGATAATGCCGGGAGGGTCCTGTTGTGGCTGAACACCGGCGGAACCTTTGGTATACCGGATAATACCGGGTTCCCCTTTGGTCCCGAAGTGACACCGAACTGGCCCGACGACTATGTCAATGCCCAAGGAGAGGCTCTGTGCTTAGCTATACTGTATGTGAACAACGACGTCTATCCAGACGTTGCATTCGGGACGAGAAGCTCGTCCCTCTATTCAGGGGATATCTACATCCTGGTGGCCTACGGTACGTTGCCTACCAGCGGGCTGCAAATCAATCAAGTAAGCTCCGGTGAAATCATCTCCATGGATGTGGGTGACTTCAATAAGGACAGCAGACCGGACATCGTCGTGGGAACGCGTTCTTCGGCAACGCAAGGCAGACTCGTTGCCTATTTCGGTAGGGAGCTGTAAATCGGCGCCATGCGGTTTTAAAAGGACTGGTATGACATGAACAGAAAGATCATCGAGAATCTCAAAGGAGAGAGCGGAAATATTCTCGTCGTGACACTCCTCATCCTGTTTGCCATCTCAGTGATTGGTGCGACCTTGGCTATGGTGTCCTCCATGGACCTGAAGATAGCGGGAAATCAACGGACTACCACGCAGTCTCTCTTCGTGGCGGAAGCAGGGATGAACGAGGCGATACACAGGCTTGGACTCTCCGATCCCACAAACGTAACCGTCGGGGGTTGGACGGGGAATGCAGCGATCGGTGACAGCGAGCCGTACAATCCGAACTGGATGGCGCGGATATATCTCACCAGCCCCGGTTCCGCTCCGGCAAGTGGCGCCAATGTATATTCAACCGGCACGCTTCAAAATCCCAACCAACCGTATCTCGAATACAGCGTGTCCAACGGAACAGACGGATTGCTCACCATTGAGCACAAATGGCGCGACCGGGATTCGGACGGTGTGAGAGACGCTAACGAAATCGTTCGGTACGATCCGATGCAGATTCCTCCCGAGAACTTCGCATCGGGCTTCCCTATTGAGATCATTACCGTAACCGGCCGCTCGGGCAATGGCGAGAGGGTAATTCAAACCGAAGTCACAAAGAGAACAATTGTGGCCCGGACGCTCGGAGCCCTGTATTCCGATAAGGCGGTTAAGCTTGCCGGTAACTGCGCATTTTGCGGATACAATCACAGCGTCAACACCCCACCCGGTACCAAGCCGAACGGCTGCAATGCATGGCATCTCTCCAGTGGGCACCTGCCCGGTGTAACAACCACAGGAGATAGTGTCCAGGTCAAGGGTAGCGCTGATGTGGCGGGGAATCCGACTCCCATCGATAATGCAGTCACGAATCCCTTTTATACTCTTGCCGAGGTGCTCGGGCTAACTGATGCTGAAACGAATGATCTTCTTGCCAATCCGGATAACACTACTATCGTAGATCCGCTGATTGGAATCACCTATATAACCGGTGATGCGACAATCAACAATAATCTCACCGGTGAGGGATTGCTCTATGTGACAGGTGATCTGAAGGGCAATGGGAATTTTGATTACAAAGGATTGATATACGTAGAAGGAGATGTCAAGGTGACCGGTACGCCTTGGATTCTCGGCAGCGTGATTGTAAAGGGAAAGTCTGATTGGAACTTCGATGCCGGAAACGCCGGTGTCCTCTATAGCAAAGATGCCATCACGCAGGCTCTGAGCAGTGCGATGCCCTGCATCGTACTGTCATGGAGGGAGATGTGAGGCATCGCTTCGCCCACCAATGATTTATTAATCGGCGCAGCGAGGCGCTGTGAAAATATCTTGACAAAATCTCCTCAATAAGATTTAATTAAGTATGTACTAAAATACTTTGAGTAGGTGATTAATAGTCATGCGATCGAATGCGTGCGATATGTTCAAGGCATTGAGTGTGGAAACACGCTTGAAAATATTCGAGATTCTGAAATCGAAGGGACCGATCGGTGTGAAGCGGATTGCCGAGCTCCTGAGTGTCACCCCAGCTGCGGTTTCACAGCATCTGAAAGTATTGAAGCATGCGGGCTTGGTGAGAAACGAGCGGAAAGGTTATTGGATTCCTTACTCGGTTGATGTGAATGCGGTGGAGAACTGTTGCGGCATGTTGATTGAGATTTGTTCATGCGGATGGGAAGGACATCGGAGAGGTCATCGGCATCGTGAATATGAAATGGATCTGGAATCTCTGATCGAATATGAAAAGGACATCGAAACGGAGCTGGCTGAAGTGCGGAAAAAGATCGACGAATTGAAGAGCCGTAAAGAATAGGGATATTTTTTTAATAATATATTTAAGTATATTCTTAAATACTTGAACAACAAAGGAGATAGGGAGAAGAGAAGCAATTGTACCGTCAATCGCAGAAGGGAGGTGAGAGTGCATGTGTCATCCAAGTTATCATCACAGAAGATTCGAGATGTGTGGATGCGGTCCGTTCTCCCGGCACTTCATGTCCATGAATGAAGAGCAGAAGATGCTGGAGGATTACAAGCAGCAACTGGAAAAAGAGCTTGCAGGTGTAAAGGAACGCATCCAAGAGCTGAAAAACAAACAATCGTAAATATGAAGGGGCGTTGGCGAATCCGGCAGCTACCGCCCCATACTGAAGAAGAGATAGGGTACAATGTTAACGTTGCTCATAGGATGTAACTGATGTAATCTGTAGCGGGGGACCACACCGATGAGGGGCATCGTGCTTGACTGCGCGCTATCCCGATTGTCCACACGAAGAAGGAGGTAGGTGTGAGTATGCAGGAACTGCACACCTGGACGTTGGATCCCCGGCAGGCTACTGAAATCCAGTTCGAACTGAGAAACCGACTCGTTCTTTCGTGGAATAGGAGAGAACCAACGACCGTCGGTGGGGTGGATGTGGGACTCGAGGGGGAGAAGGCCCACGCGGCGATCGTTGTCCTCCGCTATCCGGACATGGCGCCTCTCGAAGGTGTGACTGCGGAAGAAGACATGAAATTTCCCTATATTCCCGGACTATTGACTTATCGTGAAGGACCGGTCGTTCTGGCTGCATGGAAACAGCTAAAGATGAAGCCGGATCTCATCTTTTTTGACGGGCAGGGAATTGCTCATCCCCGTGGGATCGGTCTTGCTTCGCACATGGGATTATGGTTTGAGCGGCCGAGCATAGGAGTCGCTAAATCGCGTCTGTACGGATATCACGGTGATCCAGGTCCAAACCGTGGTGATGGGGCTGAACTACGTGACGAATATGAACCGGAGCGTGTCATCGGCATGGTTCTGAGAACTCGTGCGGATGCCACTCCGGTGTATGTTTCCCCTGGACACTTGATCGATGTTCAGCACTCTGTTGAACTCGTATTGAAATGCTGCACAGGATATCGGTTGCCGGAACCGATACGCTGGGCTCGCAAGGTAGCCAGAGGGGAGAGGCTTCCCACAGAGATCAGCCAGCAAACCAGCCTGTTCTGATTGCATCTTTAATAGTAAGTCAGTTTGGATCCATGGCTTTCCAGATTCATTGAATTCAAAACCATAGGAACGGTGATGTTTGTCGATCGAAAGGACGCAGGTGAAAAACTCGCCCGGGCGCTGGAACCGTACCGGGATGAGCATGTGGTGGTGCTCGCCATCCCTCGTGGGGGTGTGGAGGTGGGGTGCGAGGTGGCGGATTACCTCGACTCGGAATTCTCCGTACTGATATCCCGGAAGCTCCCTTTTCCCCACAACCCCGAGTCTGGATTCGGAGCAGTCGCCGAAGATGGAAGCATATTCATCTTCCAGGGTGCTACGTACTGGCTGGACGAAGGTGAGATTGACAGGATTGTCGAAGAGCAAAAGCGTGAAGTGCAGAGAAGGGTCGACGCATTGCGGAAAGGAAAGCCGCTGCCCGATATTGCCGGCAAAACGGTCATTCTGGTCGATGACGGTATCGCCATGGGATCGACCATGATGGCATCAGTGATGTTCTGTAAGAACAGGGAAGCGCACAAAATCATCGTGGCTACCCCTGTGGCCGGGAAGGAAGTGGCCGATGAGCTGGGTAGGCAGGTCGATGAGATCGTGATCCTGGAAATGCCGGAGCTCTTCAGGGCGGTGGCACAGGTATATGAGAACTGGTATGACGTCTCGGACCGAGAGGTGATCGACATACTCGAAGAGTGGGATCGCAGGCACCCTTGAGAGTATGGGGAACCTGGTGAGCACGTTGCTCGAGCCCGTTTTAAAGCGGCTGAGAAGGTAAGCGATGCCGGAACTTCCCGATGTCGAAACGTTCAAACGGTACCTCTCCTCGACCGCGCTCCACCAGCGGATCGACGCTGTCGAGGCGCGCGATTGCCGCATTTTGAAGGGGATTTCACGGCAAAAGATCAAGAAAGAACTCCGGGGACGCTCATTCGAATCCACCAGCAGGCACGGCAAGTATCTCTTCGTCCGTACCGATGTCGATCGTTCGGTTGTATTCCATTTCGGTATGACCGGGTATCTCCGGTATTTCAAGGACCTGGAGAATGATCCAGACCACGACCGGCTGCTCATCACCTTTGACAACGGTTACCACCTCGCGTTCGTGTGCCAGCGGCTCCTGGGAGGGATTTACCTTACCGATTCAAAGGAGGATTTCATCAGGATGAAACAGCTGGGCCCCGATGCCCTGCGTATTGATTTCGAAACGTTTCATGACATGCTTGCAGGGAAAAGAGGCTCGATCAAGCCAGCATTCTTGGATCAGCGATTCATAGCGGGGATCGGCAATATGTATGCGGACGAGATACTCTTCCAATCCGGGGTGCATCCGAGACAACAGTTGAACAGGCTGAGCGGCGAGGAGAAGAAGAAGATTTTTCTTGTGATGCAACGGATTCTTCGTATCGCGGTAAAGCACAGAGCGGTTACCGGGAAGTCCCCCCACTCCTACCTGATTCGGCACAGGAAAGAAGGTGTGCCCTGCCCCCGTTGCGGGAGTGATGTGAGACGGTTCACCATCGCAAGCCGGTCAACCTACTTCTGCCCCCGTTGCCAGGGAAGGCGTTCATAGGAGAGTGTGTATTCCCGTTCCATGGATATAAATACTTCTCAAGTTGATTGGGATGAATGGAAATCCAATAATATTCCTTGAAATATTCTGATAATTTAGTACACTAATTTAGTGTATTAAAGGGAGGTAATATTGCGATTGTCGACTCGTTCACGCTACGGGCTGCGAGCCATGATCTCCATCGCTCGGAGCGAGCAAATCCCTATATCCTGCGAGACGATAGCCGGGTGTGAGGGGGTTTCCAAGAAGTATCTTGATGGTATTCTCAACAGGTTGCGCCGAGCAACCTTGATTAAAAGTTTCAAAGGGCAGGGTGGTGGATATATTCTAGCACGCCCTCCTGAAGAAATTAAGGTGAGCGATGTCATCCGTGTTCTGGAGAAAGGGTTCGCCATTGTACCTTGTGTCTACGCCCCTTCCAGATGCGAGAAGGCCGAGAGATGTCCCACACGTGAAGTGTGGTGTTCGATATCAGCAGCGGTCAACAATACCCTAAACAGGGTAACTATCGCTGACCTTGCCTCATAGGAACCGACCCAAGATCCACAAAGCCTGATGCACTGTATCTAGCTGCACATGTACGCCAGGCTTTTTCGGATGCAGCGCAGCTACTTCATAGGTACGCCAGCTTTGTATAACAGTTCGCACGATAAACAATACGGAAGATTTCTTTTTCAAAGAAGTCGCCGGAGTGAATGCAACGGAAGGACGAAACAATGAAGAAAGCATGGTGCATTGACTGCGGATCAGTAACTCTCACCGTAGTATTATTGCTCTGCCTCCCGTTCTCGGCATCTGCCGATCTGTTACTGGGATCGGAAGAACTGGTGCAAGCCAACAGTATAAATATCAACGTATCGGGGTATTCTGTCCCATCTTTTGTTTTCTGGGACGGTGATACACTCATGGATCTCGTTGTCGGAGAAGGTGGGGGCGGTATAGCCGAGGCAAAGGTGCGGGTGTATCTGAATGTGGGAACAGCGCAAAATCCCACGTTCATAGACTATTTTTATGCGCAGTCTGAAGGTTCCGATCTCATCAGTCCCGGATCTGGATGACTCGGTGTCTTCCCCCGCGTGGTCGACGCGGACAAAGACGGACTCAAGGACCTGCTCATCGGTGAGGCTGAGGGAAACATCAGATTGTATCTCAATATCAATACGGATGACGATCCCCGGTTCGATGGAGGGACTCTTCTCGAAGTCGGAGAGCCCGGATTAAAGACAGCCATTGACGTGGGGCAGCGTACGACACCGATCGTGGTGGATTGGGACAACGATGGGAAGAGGGACCTCTTAGTCGGGGCAAAGGACGGGATGCTGCGACTCTATATAAACGAAGGTACCGACCCATCCTGGGATTTCCGAACAGAGCAGATTGTACAGGAAGACGGAGCAGATCTCGTTGTCCCCACGCTTCGCGCCAGTCCCCATGTTATGGATCTGGATAATGACGACAACAAGGATCTCCTGCTGGGCAATACCGAAGGACAGATCCTCTTCTACCGTAACGGGGGAACTGATGCGGCACCGGTCTTCTCAGGCTATGCGTTCGTCGAAGCTGATGGTACTCCAATCAATCTTGACGGTCTGGCACGGTCTCGACCTTTCGTTTGTGACTGGAACAAAGACAGCTTCCTGGATCTGCTCGTCGGTGGTAGCGACGGTCTTGTTCACTTGTATAGAGGAACCGATGAAGGCACCGACGCTGACTGGGAGAAGCCGCCGACGGCTCTTATCGCGCGCTTACTACCTGCCTATCCCAATCCGTTCAATCCCACAGTGGTCATTCCCTTTGAGCTTACCGAAACCCGCCACATACACCTCTCCGTGTACGATATCACGGGTCGGCGTGTCGCGGTGCTCGCGGACAGGGCGTTCGGGGAAGGTTCTCATCAATTAGTCTGGCAGGGAGTAGATAACGAAGGGCGGCCAATGTCCTCCGGAGTTTATTTCACACAATTGATCGTTGATGGGATCTCATCCACAGGCAAGATCGTCTTGATCCACTGACGGTTGGTGTGCTGTTCCCGAATTTGTCAGAATCTACAGGACAGGATAGGGCCAACGGTATCGTGTAATCCACCATATATCGCTTTAATCCCTTTAATTGCAAAAAGTTAACCTTTTTCGAAAGTATCCGGATTTTCGCGAAAACAGTAAAATTTTATCTTGATAAATAGTACGAATCGTATTATTCTATTTATACCATGAAAGGTGACGTGACACAATCGACTCTTTCGCTGGCCATCCTGGGGCTCATCGCCCTCGAGCCGTCCTCGGGCTATGACCTGAGAAAGATCTTCACCACAACCCCGATGGGCCACTTCAGCACCAGCCCGGGTGCTATTTACCCCGCACTCAGGCGCATGGAGAGGCAAGGATTGATTGAGGGGAGTATAGAGAAGGGAGACACCCTTCGCCCCCGGCGGATCTATTCCATTACGAGAGAAGGAATGGAAGTTCTTACAGAAAGGCTCTCACAACATGTCACCGACGATGATGTCAAGTGGCGGCTGGATGAACTCATGCTGCGTTTTTCATTCATGGGTGAAATCGTGGGAAAGGAAAAGTCGATTCAGTTCCTCGCGGAACTCGTGGAACGGATAGGTGCACACATTCTTTCACTCAGAGAGCACCTGGAAGCACAGAGGGATCGAATGCCTGTCACCGGTGTGTATGCATTGGAGCAGGGGATCATCAAGTATGAGGCGACGGCCCGGTGGGCAAAACGTGTGCTCAAGGAGTTTCGGAAATAATAGCTCATGTAAGGCATGTGGGGAAGCAAAGTGAAATTCTGAAATTCGAACAACCGAACTGAATAATGAGAAATTGATACGGGAGGTATGAAATGGGAAAGCGATCTGTTTTCATTGTCGGAGCAGTCATTATCTTATTAATCCCCCCTGTTATGTCGGAAGCTTCCGATGACGCTTTTGGTACAGCTTCTTTGGGAGACCCCCTGCAGTTAAATCTTCGTTACCCGGTGGGAACCACCCTTTATTATCGACTGTTACGTCATAGTGACATGTTCAATATGGACGGCTCGAAATTCGGTCAGCACGAGGCTATCGCATATTTTTCTCGGACCCGGTTGGAGGATGATGAGCGGGGGAGAGTAGGGGAGCGGTTTACATGGAAATACTT